>Ga0123334_1001997_pt1 | contig 24326 bp, 23 predicted proteins | sample BiotimSIPDNA_FD_89706 | JGI IMG/M metagenome (GOLD analysis project Ga0123334, IMG submission 89706) | Anaerobic biogas reactor microbial communites from Washington, USA - Biogas_R1 time_0 SIP DNA | ecosystem: Engineered > Bioreactor > Anaerobic > Unclassified | place: Washington, USA... | reverse complement strand
TCATAGGGAATGCTCCTGACAATACTGGCCTCCGCAACGATACGCGGATCGGTGGTCATAATACCGTCGACATCTGTGTAGATCTCAACGCAGTCCGCACCGTATGCCTTGCCAAGTATGGAGGCTGTTGTATCGCTGCCTCCCCTTCCAAGGGTCGTGACTTCAATTCCGTCTGCAATGCCCTGGAATCCGGCTATGACGGGAATCACGCCATCTTCGAGCAAATGATTGACATAAGTTGTATCGACATACAGGCATTGTGCATTATTATGTCTGCAATCTGTAATAATCCCTGCCTGGAATCCTGTGAGAGCACGCGCGTTATGTCCCCTGGAGTTGAGCATCGCGGCAATAAGTACAGCCGACAGTATTTCACCGCACGACATCAGCAAATCCCTGTCTCTAGCCGTTAAGCCCTCCTTAAAATCATTTACGATGCCAAGCAGGGTATCGGTTGCATACGGGTCTCCGAGCCTGCCCATGGCCGATACAACGATGATGGGCGCATATCCATCATCCAGCCTGGCCAGGATCTTTTGGATCACCAATTCCCGCGACTCGGAAGTGCTTACCGATGTTCCGCCGAACTTTTGAACGATTCTTTTCATCAAAACTCCTTCACTATACCAGCAGAGGCTGTATTTGCCTGAATTCCATCGCCAGCATGCAGGTGTCTGCTATTTTTGTCATGTCCGCTACAAGCGAATTTGGCTTATCCTTAGGATTATCCTGCCCGAACGGTACAAAATAAAAATTCTTTTTGGCAAGCAAGAATCCAAGGCTGGCGGCATTGTTCCCCAGGCCGTCGTTGGTCGATACCGCAATAACGACCGGTCGGTTGTTTCTGATAACTGCCTTTGCAGCCATCAGTACCGGTGAATCGACGACTCCGGCAGCCATTTTGGCGATCGTGTTTCCCGTACAGGGAGCAATTACAAGCATATCAAGCAGATTTTTAGGCCCTATCGGCTCAACCTGCTCTATTGTATGAAGCGGCAGCATACCGGTCATGTTTTTTACAGTTTCTATCAAATCCTTGGCAAGAAAAAACCGCGTATCAGTATTATACACTGTCTCGGAAAAGATTGGTGTAATTTTGCATTTTTCATTCAACAATCTTTGCATTTCGGGCAGCACATCATCGATTACGCAAAAGGAGCCCGTCATTGCAAAGCCTATTTTGCAGTTTTCCAACAGCATAAGCTTTTTCACCTCATGTACATTTTATTATAGCCTCATAGATACCGAGGGCGGCCGAATGGGGAAAGTATTTGCCGGGCAGCCTGCTGCATAAAATCCTGTTTTCGCCGAATCCTGTCTGCTCATAATCAAAGCCGTATGGTTTTGAGGCGAGTTCATAATAAATGCCTGTATAATCAGTCAGTATATCCGGATTGAAAATGTGATCGGGTACTGTGTTGAATATAAAATCATAGTTGTTAAGACTGCAATTCAGAGAGTCGTACAATATATAGCCGACATCCATTGCGGTCAAGACTTTTCTGTGGCTTAAGCTTCCGGTTGCAACAACAACAAAAGCGCCCATGGCTCTGAGCAGATTCACAAGCAGTATTCCTATTCTGCCATAACCGCTGACCAGACATTTTGAGCCGTATATTGATCTTTTCCCATTCCCGATGGCTATGGCAAGCGCTGCCTCCGCAGTAAGCCTTGCATAAAAAAAGATCAAGTCTTCGTCATCAAACAGATTCACTGCCTGACAGGAATCCATTGCCTTTATTATGTTTACATCGGTGGATGCATATATGACCTTTTTAATATTACTATGCTTTAAGATATTATAATAGGGATCGATATCAAGTAATGGTATGGGTAAAACCGCAATATCATAAACAGTATCATATCTTATTGCAGACAGATCCGATATGTAATCAACAAGATGGCCCTTTTTAGAAAATTTATCTTTAAGATAAAGACTTCTGTCGTCTCCATGCAATATAAGCGCCCTCATAAAAATACCCCATTTCACTAGCTATTTTATGAGGGCGTAAATTTATATGTGATGACTATTTCAACAAATAGCCGGGCTTATCGGATTTTCCATCCTGACGGTCATGGTTTTCCTTGTTTTTATTCATGTAAATTTCATAAAGTTCCTGCGGGCTCATACCGATTGAAAGGCACATGCTGATAAAAAAATGAAGTATGTCGACAAGTTCCTCTTTTACGGCAGCATCATTGACTTCATGTTCATTCTTCCACCACTTGAAATTCACTTCGTCAATAAGCTCGGCAAGTTCAGAGATCATTGCGAGTGTCTGCTTCTGAATCCATTCCTCTTTTTTATATGCCGGCAGGTTTCTCTTTGCTATAATATCATCGTTTAATTTTTTTTGAAGCCTGAATATCTCATCAAGCTTGTCGCATTGTTTTTCCATTCCTGCATCTCCTTGATAAAAAAGGCGGCTATTGCCGCCCCTTGTGTAATTAATCAGTTTTCCGATTCCTTGATCTTTTTTTCTTCTTCCAAAAGACCCTTGCGTGAAAGGTTGACCCTTCCCTGGCTGTCGATTTCTATGACCTTAACAAGAATCTTGTCGCCGATATTGACCTCGTCTTCAACTTTCTTGACATGATGATCCGCCAGCTTAGAGATATGTACCATTCCATCCTTACCCGGAATCAGGTTTACAAAGGCTCCAAAGCTCATAAGCCTGACGACCTCGCCATAGTACACCTCACCAACTTCCACTTCCTTGACGATCGCATCGATCATAGCCTTGGCTTTTGCGGCGGCCTTTTCATCCGATGTAGCAATGTATACAGAGCCGTCATCCTCTATATCGATCTTAACACCGGTTTCGTCTATGATCTTGTTGATCATCTTGCCTCCGGGGCCGATGACTTCACGTATCTTCTCAGGATTGATCTTGAAGTTGATGATCTTAGGCGCATACTTCGAAATGCTTGTCCGCGGAACACTTATGGTTTCAAGCATCTTATTGAGTATAAACAATCTGCCGATCCTGGCTTGCTCCAGCGCTTTTTTCAATATCTCGCGGTCAATTCCCTTTATTTTGATATCCATCTGGATTGCGGTGATGCCGTCCTCGGTACCGGCTACCTTGAAATCCATGTCCCCAAGGAAATCTTCAAGTCCCTGTATATCGGTAAGAATTGCAACGCTGTTGCTTTCGGCATCCTTGATAAGTCCCATCGCAACGCCTGCTACGGGTTTTTTAATCGGCACACCTGCGTCCATCAATGCAAGCGTCGAACCGCAAACACTCGCTTGCGAAGTCGAACCGTTGGAGGATAATACCTCGGACACCAACCGGATCGCATAGGGGAAATCCTGTTCAGAGGGTATCACGGGAAGCAGTGCACGTTCAGCCAGTGCGCCGTGGCCGATTTCTCTTCTTCCTGCGCTTCTCATCGGCTTTGCCTCGCCTGTGCTGTAAGGCGGGAAATTGTAGTGATGCATGTAACGCTTCTCAATCTCGGGGGCTATTCCATCCAGCTTTTGTACTTCGCTGATCGGGCCGAGCGTAGCAACGGTCAGCACCTGGGTCTGTCCCCTTGTGAATATGCCTGAACCATGGGTTCTGGGGAGCATTCCAACCTCGCACCATATCGGCCGGATTTCGTCCAATTTGCGTCCATCAGGACGTACGCCTTTGGTCAGTATGTTCTCTCTTACGATATCCTTGGTAATATAGTAAATGGATTCCTCGATATCCCTGCTCATGTCGGGATAATCTTCCAGAATTGCGTCCTTGATTTCCTGAGTTACGGTATCCTGCCGTTCTTTTCTCTCATCCCTGTCGAATGTATCAAGCGACCATCTGATTTTTTCATAATAGTCCTGCTTGATTTCTTCGTCGACCCTTTCATCATAGGACACAAGTGTGATATCCATCTTGGGCTTTCCGATCTCAGTAACGATTCCATCAATAAATTCAATCAGCTTGATAATATATTCATGCCCGTACATAATCGCTTCGAGCATTTTTTCTTCCGTAAAGAAATCCGCTCCCGCTTCGACCATCATGACCGCGTCTCTGGTCCCGGAAACCGCAAGGTTAAGCGTACTGCCGGCCATCTCTTCTGAAGTCGGGTTAATCACCAGTTCCTCGTTAACACAGCCCACAACCACGGAGCCTGTCGGGCCAGCAAAAGGTATGTCGGATATGCTCAGCGCTATGGACGATCCGATCATTGCGTAGACTTCGGGCTGTATTTCCGTGTCGACGGACAGGACGGTTGCAACCACCTGCACATCATTGCGGTACCCCTTCGGGAACAGCGGCCTGATCGGACGGTCTATCAGCCGGGATGTCAGAACAGCCTTTTCGGAAGGACGGCCTTCCCTTTTAATAAATCCTCCCGGTATTTTACCCACCGAATACATTTTTTCCTCATAGTCAACCATCAACGGAAAGAAGTCGATGCTCTCCCGGGGCGTCTCGCTTGCCGTAGCGGTAACCAGTACTGCAGTCTCGCCGCAGCGCACCAAACAGGAGCCGTTGGCTTGCTCGGCGAGTTGACCGGTTTCAACGGTCAGCTTGCGGCCAGCAAACTCCATTTCGAAAACTTTTTTCATCATTTACTCCCTTCAATTTATCAAACACATTACATTATGAATAATGTAAATTAAACATAGAGCGGGCATATCCCCGCTCTACATATAATATCATTTTCTGAGATTGAGTTTCTTAACGATTTCGCGATAACGCTCAATATCCTTTTTGATCAGATAGTTCAACAGGCCTCTTCTCTGACCGACCATGATTAAAAGGCCTCTGCGCGAATGGTGATCCTTCTTGTGTATCTTCAGGTGCTCGTTCAGGTGGTTGATGCGCTCGGTAAGAAGAGCGATCTGCACCTCGGGAGACCCTGTGTCACCCTCGTGCGTTTTGTACTCGTCGATGATTTGGTTCTTTCTTTCTTTGTCCATTCTAAAATATATCCTCCTAAAAAATAAACGCCAAAAGCACAGAAAAACGCCGGAGATTCGTATAACCCGTGCATAAGGCTTAATCCACTGGTTATGTTATCATACTGTTAATTATTTGTAAATATCAATTTTGTCATGCATTTTCCTCGCGTTCACCATATCCATGCTCAGCTGAGCCCTGAGCATATCTACATTTTTAAACTTAATTTCCCCTCTTATTCTATCAAAAAATGCGATTTTTATATACTCCCCGTATATATTTTTATCCATATCAATAATATGGGTCTCTACAGTGCGTGGGTTCCCGTCCGCGATTGTAGGATTGTTGCCGATATTTGTCATAGCGTCATACCAAATACCGCGGTACTGAACTTTTGTCAGGTATACTCCTGTCGCCGGATAAGCAAACCTGTCGTCAACTGGTATGTTGGCAGTCGGAAAACCTATGCTGTTACCGATTCTTTTGCCCTCGGCTACAATGCCCTCGACCATGTGGGGTCTGCCCAGGTATTTGAACGCTTTGTCGACCATTCCTTCATCCAGAAAACTGCGTATCAGTGTTGATGATACCGGCCTTCCGTTTATTTTCTGGCTTTTTGCAATAAAATATTTCAACTGGTTGTCATGGGCATACCGCGCGATGTCGCTCTTATTCCATGCGCCCCTGTCGCCGAATGTGAAGTTAAAACCGACGTAAAGCCCTCCCAAATTGAATTGCTCCGAAAGCCGTCTCAGAAAGTTAATTCCGTCGACATGCACCATGGTATCATTGAAATCCAGGATCCGCACCTCGCCGGCCCCCAACCCGCTGATGATTTCCATTCTGCTTTTCAATGAAGTCAGCAGCTTTGGGGCGGACTTTCCCGATATCACAGACAACGGGTGGGGATCGAATATGCAAACGATACTCCTGGCTCCGTCAAGTGATGCATCTTGAATCAATTTACCAATCAGGAACCTGTGGCCGACATGCACGCCGTCAAAGGTTCCCAATGCAACGTAATCTTTAGTCATGCTGTTCCGCCAATACTTTATATATACTCATGGTCATTCCATCAGAGCTCATTTTACCAAGTCCGAGAAACATGCTTCCGCAATACACGCGGGCCGCGCCATCAAAGATCATCGGAGCTTTAATATTTGCCCCGTTGACTGCTCTTAAAAAATCGGACTCATTAATGCGAACTTCCGGTAAGTAATGAATGGGTTCGTCCAACGCAATCAGACTGCGGTTCAACAAACCCTCCTGATGCAAAATTACCGCATCGGACATTGGAATTGAACTTCTTATATCAAAATACCCGCTCTTTGTCCTCAGCAAGAAAGATATATATGCATAGCTGCCCAATGATCCGGCTAAATCCGTGCACAGGCTCCTGATATATGTACCCTTGGAACACTCGATTTTAAAAATAAAGCGATTCTCAGCGGGATTGGACACAAGCACAAACGAATGAATTTCCACCCGCCTTGCCGGAAGCTCCACCTCAGCTCCCTGCCTGGCCAGACTGTACGCTCGCTTGCCGTTGATGTTGACTGCCGATACCATCGGCGGCTTCTGTACGATTGTACCGGTAAAGAAAGGCAGCGCGTCAAGTATCTCCCCATGTGACACTATTCGATCGTTATGGGCGATTTTATTGCCGCCGGCATCGGCCGTGTCGGTGGCTGTGCCGAAAGTGAACTCAGCAATATATTCTTTTGTGCCGAAGTTCAGGTAATCGAATAGCTTCGTTGCTTTTCCGAGCATGATCGGCAACACGCCCGCTGCATCGGGATCCAGTGTTCCTGCATGGCCGATTTTATCAGGCTTTATGGTTCTCCTTAAAAAAACGACAACATCGCTCGATGTCATCCCCGGTGGCTTTAAAATATTCAGATAACCGTTCATGGCGCTTTTATGTTGTTTATTTCTTCCAGGATCAATTTCGTGACGTCATCAATGCTGGAACCCCTTACCATGCAGCCTGATGCCTGCGCATGTCCGCCGCCGCCAAAAAGTGATGCAAGGGCTGATACATCGTAGGTTGTTTTTGACCGGAAACTCACCTTGTACTCATCGGCGCCGATTTGTCTTAAAAAAACCGCAATATTGATAACATCTATCTCAATCAAATAATTGACAAGACTTTCCGTTTCGCTTATATCGGCATGGTACCTGGCCATGTCCTCCGCCGCTAAATAGGATACGGCCACATCTTCATAAACTTTGATATGTGACAGCATCTCCTTTATAAGCATGGTCTGCTGTAACGTACGCATCTTAAAGTGCCGGTTTGCGATTCGTTGGAAATCCACGCCGAGCGCCAGAAGTTTGGATGCAGTGATATGGGCTTCAGGCGTCGTATAGCCATAGGAAAACATACCGTTGTCGGTAATCAGAGCGGTATACAGCGATTCTGCCATTTCCCTGGTTATGGCTAAATTCATATGTTCCAGTAAATCGAATACGATTTCTGCTGTTGATGACCTGTTTGAATCAATAAGCGATGCGTCGCATTGAAGCTCGTTGGTCTTGTGGTGGTCAATTACGACTCTTTTTACCGTATCCGGTATCCTGTCAAATACCGAGCCCGCAACATGCCTGCTTGAGCAGTCCACGAAAATATAGAGATCGCAGTCGGTGCCGGAGCCTATGTTATAACGCTGAATGTTCAGGTGTACATACTTTGCGGGTATGCTGTCATCGCACAGTATCTGAGCCTTGTCCCGCAGTGCGAGTCTTAAGGCGTTAGCAGAGCCGAGCGTGTCTCCATCCGGATTGATATGGCAAACCAGCGCTACGGATCGTGCTGAGCGGATGTATTCGGCTATTACGGAATATTTACTCATGATCCTCGATTGATCTCAGCTTTTGTGCGATATCAATGCTGTACTTGATTGAATCATCAAGTTTGAATCTAAGTTCCGGTACATTCCTGAGCTTTAACTGTTCATTCAATCTGTGCTTGATAAATCCCGAGGCTTTGTTCAGCACCTTTTGGGTAATATCACCGTTTTCGAAGACACTGAAATTAACCTTTGCATGTTTTAGATCCTTGGAAATGTTAACGGATACTATGCTGATGATTTCAGGAAGCCTCGGATCCTTGATATCATCCCGTATGATGTCGCTGATGCACTTTTGTATCTCGCCGCCTACCCTGTCGGCCCTGTTGTTGCTCATTTTGGCTCAACTTCCTTCATCACATAGGATTCAATCACGTCGCCTTCTTTGACATCATTGAAATTCTCTACGCCGATGCCGCACTCATATCCCTGGGCAACTTCCGAAACATCGTCCTTGAATCTCTTTAACGATGACAGGCTTCCTTCATAAATAATGACTCCGTCCCTTATTACTCTTACCTTGGAGCGCCTCTTTATGCTTCCATCGGTAACATAGCTGCCTGCAATATTGCCCACATTTGTAATTTTAATAACATTCCTGACCTGCGCATGACCTTCGACTGTTTCTTCGAAAACAGGCTCCAGCATACCCTTCATGGCAAGCGTGATGTCCTCGATAACATTGTATATAATCCTGTAGGTCCTGATTTCAACAGCCTCTTTTTCAGCCATTGCTCTTGCGTTGTTGTCGGGGCGCACATTGAAACCGATGATGATTGAGCCAGAGGTCGAAGCCAGCAGCACATCGCTTTCCGTGATCGCGCCGACGGCGTCGTGTATCACCTTGACATGAACGTCATCGTTGCTGAGTTTCTCAACCGATTGCCGCAGCGCTTCGACGGAACCCTGCACATCACCCTTGATGATGATGTTGAGTTCCTTGAATCCTGCGTTCACTCTGCCGAATAAGTCATCAAGCGTAATGGCTGAGCTGGCATGCATGCGTTCTTCCCTCTGCTTGTCGCGTCTCTCCTGAGCAACCCTTTTGACCAGCTTTTCATCGACGCTGTACATGATATCGCCCGCTCCGGGGACATCGGAAAATCCGATTACCTCTACCGGTATGGAGGGTCCGGCCTCCTTGATGCTCTCTCCCTTGTCGTTCATCATTGCCCTGACCTTGCCCGAAACTGTACCGGCAACAATGGGATCGCCGATATTAAGCGTACCGTTTTGCACAAGTATCGTCGCGACTGGTCCGCGTCCCGATTCAAGCCTGGCTTCGATAATGGTTCCCTTAGCCTGTGCCTTCGGATTTGCCTGCAGCTCCAGCATTTCAGACTGTATCGTTATCATCTCGAGGAGATCTTCGATACCCTGCCTTGTAATGGCTGACACGGGAACCATGATGGTATCCCCGCCCCATTCCTCGGCAACAAGCTCGTACTCCGTAAGCTCCTGCTTGACCCTGTCCGGATTGGCGGCCGGTTTGTCAACTTTATTGATTGCAACGATGATAGGAACGCCCGCCGCTTTTGAGTGGTTGATCGCTTCAACCGTCTGGGGCATTACGCCATCGTCGGCTGCGACAACAAGTATCGCGATGTCCGTAACCTGAGCTCCTCTTGCACGCATGGCGGTAAACGCCTCGTGCCCGGGCGTATCAATAAATGTTATTTTCTGATCCTTATGCTCAATCGTATACGCACCGATATGCTGCGTAATTCCGCCCGCTTCCGTATCAAGAACATTGCTTTTGCGGATCGCATCCAGGAGCGATGTTTTTCCATGGTCGACATGACCCATGACGGTAACGATCGGCGGTCTTAACGAAAGCTCGCCATCATTATCAACATCATCATGGATGTCGATCATTTTTTCTTCGTTTGTTTTTTCAAGCTTTTGCTCAAGTGAAACACCGAATTCGTTTGCAACCAGATTGGCTGAATCAAAATCGATGGCCTGGTTGATATTGACCATAATACCGAGTATTAGAAGCTTTTTGATAATATCGGAACCCGGTACTCCTATTTTTTCGGCAAGATCCTTGACAACCACAGTCTCGCCGGTAATTACAGCATGCTCGATCTTCTTTTTCTCCATGACCCCATACGGTCTGCCCGGCCTTTTGTTGGGCCTTTTGCGAGAACCTGTCGGCACATAAACGCCAAGCGCGTCGCCTACGACCGCAGTGCCGTCAAGCTCCCTTTTTAACTGCTTCGGGCTGCGATAGCCGGCTTTTTCATCAGCAGGCTTATCATCCTTGCGTTTATCCTTCCGCCTGGCATATGTTGCATTCTGCGGCTTGGTTACGGCAGGAGTAATCGTCTTGCTGATATCCTTTGAATTAAATCCCGATTGCTTTTGATTGCTGCGCGGCGGTCTGTCCTGCCGGTTCTGAGAGTCCGGCCGGTTTTGGCCATACTGTCTGTTTTGCTGCTCAGACCTCGGCTGCCCATATTGTCTGTTTTGCTGTTCAGATCTGGGCTGTCCATACTGCCTGCCCGAAGAATCCTGTCTTGACTGGGACTCGTTCCTTGGCTTCGGGGGTACAGGCTTTCCGTAATCGTCCGGCCTTGGCTTAACAACCCTGATGCCGATCGGTGCTCTGCCGACAACCTGCTGTTGCTGCTGTTTTTTCTGTTTCGATCCGCCGGCTTCAGTTTGTTGTTTTTGCAGACTCGGATTTGCCGCATCAGTCTTTGAAACATCTTTCAAATCAGTGCTTACAGGCTTTTCCGGAGCTTTTTCAATAAATTCAGGAGCATGATCCACTTTTTCTTCCGGGGCTTGCTGGAGCGAGGTTGCTCTTTCGGCTTTTACGGTTTCTTCTAAAGCCTCTGTCGCTCCTTTATTAACGGCTTTTTCTGCAGCTGAAGGCTGAGCAGCCTGTTTATGGGCAGGTTTTGCGCTTTCTTCTTCTGACCGCACTTCTTTTTCTCTTTTCATACGGTCTTTGATTTCATTTTCTATGTTCTGGAGCCAGGTTAACTGCGATACTGCAATCTTTTTGGATCCGTTTATCTTATCGATCAAATCCTTTGATTCGGTAATCAAATCATTTGTCATCTTCTGGATACTACCCTTACTCATTAACCCCTTAAATCTCCTTCGCTGCTCGCTGCAATTTTTGCAATATTTTCGTCATTAATCGATATTACCTTGACATCAAAGCCGATTTTCAAACAATCATCATTTACAATACTATATTCTATATTATAATATTTGCATTTATCGGTTATCAATTTTTTTGTATTCGACGACGCGCTTTCAAATATAATTACGAATTTGGCATCCCTCTTTCTGATGGCGCCGACTACGGCGTCTGTTCCTTTTGAGAATCTGCCGGACTTGATGGCAAGTCCTACTGCGGTATCAGTCCTGGACTGCATGGTTAACATCGCTTTTAAGCCTGTCGAATATCTCATCGCTGATTTGTGTTTCCAGAGCTCTTTCAAGCGCGTTGGACTTAACGGCTTTTTTCAGGCATTCTTCGCTTGATGGGCACAGATATGCGCCCCGGCCCGAAAGCTTACCGGTTGCATCGATCTTTATTTCACCGTCCGGAGTTCTGACAACCCGGATCAAATCCATTTTTCTCTTGCGTTCTCTGCAGCCGACGCACATCCTTAACGGTACCTTCTTCTTCCTAATCAACAAATCACCTCTAGCGAAATGACATTATGCATCAATATCTTCTTCAGAAAATGCTGCATCATCGTCAAGTATATCGTCGATGGCAAGATCCTCGGCATCAAATTCAAAATCGTTCCCGTCCTCGGCTTCATCATCGGGAGAATTGAAATATGTATCATCCGGCTCGTCGGCATCATCTTCATCAGTTTCGGCTTCGGATTGCTCCATGATCTGGCTTTGGCTCTTAATGTCGATTTTCCAGCCCGTAAGCTTTGCCGCAAGTCTTGCATTCTGTCCTTCGCGGCCTATGGCAAGAGACAGGTGGTTATCAGGAACCACGACGCTTGCAATTTTCTCATTTTCGTAGAGATATACCATGACAACTTTTGCGGGGCTTAGGGCATTTGCAATAAATTCAACCGGATCATCGCTCCAGTTGATGATATCAATTTTTTCGCCCTGCAGTTCGTCCACGACACGCTCCACCCTGATGCCCCTCTGTCCCACGCAGGCTCCGATCGGATCGACCTCTGCATCCCTTGAAAATACGGCCATCTTTGTGCGCTGGCCAGCCTCTCGGGCTATGCTTATAATTTCAACAATTCCGTTTTGTATCTCAGGAACCTCAGTTTCAAACAGTCTTTTAACCAATCCTGGGTGGGAACGCGACACGATAACCTGCGGCCCGCGGTTGGTTTTTTTTACTTCGACAATGTACACCTTAATCCTGTCGTTGACGAAATACTTTTCATTGTGCATTTGCTCCGAGTATGGGAGAAAACCTTCGGTCCTTCCAAGCTCGACATAAACGTTGTTGCCCTCTATGCGCTGTATCGAAGCGGTTACGACTTCGTCTTCCTTTTCTATAAATTCATCGAAAATCAGCCCGCGCTCAGCCTCGCGTATTCTCTGTACAACAACCTGCTTGGCAGTCTGCGCGGCGATTCTTCCGAAGGAAGCGGGTGTGATTGCCTTTTCCCATATGTCCCCCAACTTATAATTCGGGTTTATTAGCTGCGCTTCATTGATATCGATCTCGTTTGCATCATCCTGCACGTCGTCAACGATCGTTTTTCTAGCGTATACATTGATATCCCCGTTGTGGCGGTCAATGGCAACCCTTACATTTTCCGCAGAATTGAAATCCCTCTTATATGCGGCGACAAGAGCAGCCTCTATGGCCTCTATCAATATGTCCTTGCTTATTTTTTTCTCGCGCTCTATGGCTTCCAGTGCATTGATGAAGTCTGCATTCATGATACCGGCCTCCGTTAAAAACTAATGGCTATGTTCGCTTTGGCAATGTTTGACCGCTGGATTTCTACTGGCGTACCGTTTAAAAGCACGCTGATGCTGTCGTTAGTCGCATCAAGCAATTTTGCGGTAAATTTCTTTGTATTCATCACTGCCGAATACAGTTTGATTTCAAGCTCATTGCCTATAAGTCTCCTAAAATCCTTTGTTGTTTTAATAGGCCTGTCCAGGCCCATCGACGATATCTGGAGATAATCGTATTGATCCCGTATATCCTCATTCTGATCCAACACAGGGTCGACCGCATGCGATATCTTTTCGCAATCGTGGGTCGATATCCCGCCGGGCTTGTCAATGACAAGCGTCAGCGTCCACTTGCCCCCACTCTGATTGTAAACTGTCTCAACGAGTTCATAGCCGAATCCGGAAACAATTGGTTCGGCGATGTCATAAGCTATACTTTTTATTGATTTTCCAGTCATATATTCCCTTACAATATTTAAGAGTGGGCTCTCCCACTCTTTAACAAACACGTATTAATTATATCATAATTTAATTCAATAGCAAGAAAAATTGCACTTTTAAAGCCCGGGCTGAGACTATAACATTTCAAACATCGACACCTGGTCGCTGTCCGGAAGCCCGTCCAGACACCCCTGTTCCTTCAGGATACCGATTACTGCCTTATTTGCACCGGTGCGCTGCTGCATTTGACGGACCGATGTAAATCTCCCCTTTTTTGCTTCCCTCATGATGGCTTCGGCAACTGTTTCCCCGAGGCCCGGCATGGATGTCAGCGAAGGCAATATATTTCCGCCGTCTATTGTAAATTTACTTGCATGTGATTTATATATGTCCACCTTTGCAAATTCTATGCCGCGCATTCTCATTTCAATGACCATTTCCAGTATGGTCAGTACGTTTTTATCCTTTGCTGTGGACTGTGAATCTGATGACGATCTCTCATCAAGAGCCGCTCGTTGTTTATTCAGTTCATCAATGCTTCCCGTCATAATGCTGGCGTCAAACTCGTCAGCCCTGACGGTAAAGTAAGCAGCATAATAAGCAAGCGGGTAATAAACTTTGTAATATGCGATGCGCAGCCCCATGATGACGTACGCAACCGCATGCGCTTTCGGGAACATGTATTTAATCAACTTGCATGAATTGATAAACCATTCGGGAACATTGGCTTCGACCATGGCGGCTTCCATGTTCTCGTTGAGCCCCTTACCCTTTCTGACCCTCTCCATGATGTCAAATGCCATTTTTGGCTCCATATGCATGGAAATCAGATAGTTCATGATATCATCCCTGGTGCATATCGCCTCGCGAAGCGTGGCCGTTTTGCTTCTTATAAGTTCCTGAGCATTTCCGAGCCAGACGCCTGTCCCGTGGGAAAGCCCGCTGATACGGATGAGTTCGGCAACTGTCGTCGGCATGGTATCTTTCAGAATTGAGGTACGTACAAAGTTCGTGCCGAATTCGGGAATCCCGAGTGTTCCGGTGTCCGAACCGATATCCTCCGGTGTTACGCCCAGGGCCTGAGGTGAGGTGAACAGAGACAGGACCTTTTTATCGTCAAGCGGTATCTCTTTCGGGTCAATGCCGGTCAGATCCTGAAGCATCTTGAGCATGGTCGGATCGTCATGCCCGAGCAGGTCGAGTTTTACTAGCCGGTCGTGCAGCGATTTAAAGTCAAAGTGCGTTGTAATTACGCCCGCGGATTTATCATCGGCAGGGTACTGTATCGGCGTGAAGTCGTAGATGCTGTATTCGGAAGGAACAACAATGATGCCGCCCGGGTGCTGTCCGGTGGTTCTTTTTACGCCCGCACAGCCCTGCACCAGCCTGTCCACCTCGGCCCTGGATGCCGTGACGCCCTTTTCGTCAAGGTAGGACTTTACAAAACCATACGCGGTTTTATCAGCAAGCTTCGATATGGTTCCCGCACGGAATACATTTTTAGCGTCCAGTAGATCTTCCGTATACTTGTGTACAACGGATTGGTATTCCCCGGAAAAATTCAGATCGATATCGGGCACCTTGTCGCCTTTGAACCCGAGGAACACCTCAAATGGTATGTCAAAGCCGCGCTTGACCAGATTGCTGCCGCAGTTCGGACATGTTTTATCAGGCAAGTCAGGGCCGCAGGCATATATCGGATCGGTGTCAAAATCCGAATACAGGCAATTGCTGCATGTATAATGAGGTTTCAGCGGGTTGACCTCGGTGATTCCCATCAGTGTCGCAACGAGTGAAGAGCCGACCGAACCCCTGGAACCGACCAGGTAACCATCGTCGTTTGACTTTTTGACAAGTTTGTGCGCGATCAGATAAAGCACTGAAAAACCGTAGCCGGTGATCGAACCCAGTTCCTTTTCAAGCCGCGCTCTTACGATTTCAGGGAGGGGATCACCGTATATCTTATACGCAGTCTCGTACGACAGCGATATGACCTGCTCCTTTGCTCCCTCGATATGGGGCGCGTATAGTTTTTCTTCGGGCAGGGGTTCAAAATCTTCAATCAGGCTGCATATTCTATGAGTATTTTCAACAATGATTTCATATGCTTTTTTTTCATCAAGATACCTGAACTCATCAAGCATCTGGCCTGTTGTTCTGTAATACAGGGGAGCCTGCTGGTCGGCATCCGGGAACTTCTGGCCGTGCATCAGAATTCTTCTGAAATACTCGTCCTTCGGAAAAAGAAAATGAACGTCGCATGTGGCGACGACGGGCTTGCCCATCTGATCTCCCAGCTCTATGATCTTTTTGTTGATGCCGATCAAAGCCTCGGTATTTTTTACAACTTCCTCTCTGACTAGGAATTCATTGTTGCCAAGAGGCTGGACTTCAAGATAATCATAGAATTCTGCTGTTTGCCGGATATCCTTTTCCGGTTTGTTTTTCAGTATCGCCTGAAAAACCTCGCCCTGCTCGCAGGCGCTGCCGACAAGAAGGCCCTCGCGGAAACCTGACAGCATACTCTTTGGAATATGGGGCTTTCCCCGGGTGGTATACTTCATGTGTGAGATGGATACCAGCTCATATAAATTACGCAGGCCTTTTTTATTCTGCGCCAGAAGTATCGCATGGTAAACGTTGTCTCTGGTTATCCTTCCTGAGTTAAACCTTTCCTTGACCTGCGATAGGCTTTCCGCTCCGCTTTTTTCGGCTATGTTAAAGAGCTTGATCAGTATTTCCGCTGCTGCCTGTGCATCGTCAACGGCCCTGTGGTGGTTCTCAAGACTCACGTTCAGCATGGCCGCAACTTTATCCAGCCTGTGGCTTTTCAGCGCAGGCAGCATTAACCTGGAAAAACCCAGCGTGTCGATGTGGGGCCGATGAAAACTCATTCCGTTTTTATCTGAAAGCTTTTTAACAAATGAGATATCAAACTCGGCATTATGAGCCGCCAGAGCCGAAGAACCGATAAAATGAAGAAATGCAGGCAAAGCCTCGTTGGGCTTTGGGGCATCCTTTACCATACCGTCGTTGATACCGGTAATTCGCGTTATATTCTGCGGTATCGGCCTGCCCGGGTTGACAAAGGTGGAAAACCGGTCAATGATCTTACGGTCCTTTATTCTGACTGCGCCGATTTCAATGATTGTATCCGTGTTCGGGTTAAGACCTGTCGTTTCAAGATCAAATACGACATATTCGTCATCAAAACTGTCCGCGTCTCCCGACAGGAAGGATTGTGAATCGTCATACAGATAGCATTCGATTCCATAAATAATCTTAATGCCGTATTTTATCCCGTATTGCGCAGCTTCGGGGAATGCCTGCACCACGCCATGGTCGGTTATAGCCAGGGCCCTGTGCCCGAGCCCTGACGCATGTTTTATAAGATCCTCAAGCTCGCACAAGCTGTCCATTGAGCTGAGCTTCGTATGGCAGTGCAGCTCGATCCTCTTGCATGCGCTGTCGTCGGTGATCACCGGGGCTTCGCCCAGTTCAAGGCCCGAGGCTTTGATCCTGATCTCGCCGCTGCGGTCGTTTGCCACAGCATAGCCTTCCACAAACACCCTGTTTCCGGCAGCGATGATCTCATTGAGAGCCTCGTCCTCCTTCTGGGTAAAGACGCTGCAGGTGATGGAGCTCGAATAGTCGGTTACGTCGAATATATACAGCATGCCTTTACCGCTTCTGACATTTAATGTCTGGCAGTTTAAAACATCGCCCTCAATCCTGACATTGCCGGTTAACTCTCCGATCTCAATGATCCTGGTCAGCGGCCTATGTTCCGGTTTGCCCCATGTAACTCTTCTTTTTTTCCTGCTGTCCGGCTCAACCTTGTCGTATTTTACGGATATATTCATTATCCCGCATGCTTCCAGGCAGGATATTAAATGGTCCTTGCTTTTCGCATGCGACTGCAGCAAATGTATGGCAGGTCTGTCATCGCCCATGTATATGCCGGATTCATCAACGATACTGCACGCCGTGGCGTCATATGATTTGAGCGTATTTGATATTAACAGCTTGTACGACGATAAATTGCTAACGCTTGCTTCCTGTATGAACTCGATTTTAACCTGGTTTACCAGGCCGCCGTATACTTCCCCGAAATATGCCGAGGCTGCGTCGTGCATCCAGCCCTGCTCTTTAACGACAATTAAAAGCCTTATTAAAAGAAGGCCTTTTTTGGGGTTTGCCGATATTTTTTCGACGGCACCCCAATAGCATTTGTCACCCTCATGAAACCTAATGATCGATTGATTCGGTTGGTTCAACTGTCCTCTCCGATAATGTCATCGATTAACGCGAACAAGTATTGTTCCACTTCGCTGTTTTTTACCTTTTGATCCGGCATGCCCCTTGTAAACAGGAGTGAGTAATCCTTCCCTCCCGCTATTCCGACGTCCGCTTCCCTGGATTCACCGGGGCCGTTTACAACGCAGCCCATGACCGCTACTTTGATAGGCTTCTTAACATCCTTGTATTTATACCTTATTATATTAGCATACTTATCAATGTCAATGCATGTTCGTGCACACGTAGGGCAGGATATGATTTCTATTCCGCGTCTTCGTATACCTAAGGACTTTAAAATCTCCCAGGCCGCGACAACCTCCTGCACGGGATCGCCGGTCAGCGAGACTCTGATCGTGTCTCCGATGCCCCTGGACAGTATGCTGCCGATGCCTACCGAGGATTTGATGACAGCCTCGATGCCGCAGCCGGCTTCGGTTATGCCGACATGCTGCGGATAATCATATTGAGCGGCAAATGCTTCAGATGCCTGTATGCTTTGCATAACGCCGGATGACTTGAGTGAAACGACAATATCGTAAAAACCTCTTTTTTCAAAATGAGCAATATGCCTTCCTGCAGCTTCCGCTATCTTTTGGGCCTGGGTCATATCTGCATCGAGCAGGTCTTTGGGAAGCGAACCGGAATTAACGCCGATCCGTATCGGTACTTTGTGCATCCTTGCGCAATCTATCACAGCGTCGACTTTGTCCATCGAACCTATATTGCCCGGATTAATTCTTATTTTGTCGGCTCCGTTCTCAATGGAAGCAATCGCGAGCCTATAGCTAAAATGGATGTCCGCAACAAACGGTATATGTATTTTCCCCTTGATCTCCGGTATTGCCGCCGCGCATTCGGCGTCGTACACAGAACTGCGGACGATCTCGCACCCCGCTTTTTCGAGCGCTAAAATCTGTTCGACGGTTTTATCGATATTCTTTGTATCGGTGTTGGTCATCGACTGTACCGCGACATGGCTGCCGCCGCCTATAAATACATTTCCGATTTTCACTGTACGTGTCATGGCTTATGAAAATATCCTTATCAGATCCCGGTAAGTCAGTATGATAAACAAGCCGACAAACAGCACCACACCGATGAATTGTATGACACTTTCCTTTTCGAGCGGCAACGGTTTTCCGCGCATGCCCTCGACTGCGTATATGACAAGTTTAGAGCCGTCGAGCGGCGGTATCGGTATCAGATTGAACACGCCGAGGTTGATAGATATGAAAGCTACCATCGTTAGAAGGCTGTAAATATCGCTATCCTTGGCCACTGAACTTATAACATCAATGGAACCCACTGGGCCTACGACGTCACCTGCGCCTTCCCCGCGCGTTATCAGTCCCCCAAGAAATGAAATTAATTCTTTGATCATATTTCCCGTTGCAACAAAAGATTGTTTTACAGCGCTGAACAACGGTATTCTTACATGAACCTGCTGCATGGTGATGCCAATCATGTAGCGCTGGCTTTCCTTATTAAATTTCGGCGATAATGAAATGCTTATAGTTTGGCCGCTTCGCAGAACTCTCAATTCGATGCCATTGTCTGCACTCTTATTTATCTCATTCTGCAGTATGAGCACATCCCCGTTGACTGCAATACCGTTTATCTCAATGATTTCATCATTTGCAATAAGCCCGGCGGTATCGGCGGGACTTCCCGGTGTCACAGAATCTACGGCAGGTATGATATTCGTACCGCCGAGAACCGATAATATAAACACAACCACCAGATATGCCACAATAATATTCATGATCGGACCGGCCAATATCACAATGATTCTTTTCCATATAGGTTTTTTATAGAAAGACATTTCGCCCTTGTTCAGGTTTTCGGCATTGTCGAAAGCGACAAAACCACCAAACGGTATAGCTCTGACCGAAAATATCATATTTTCTTTTTTCTTTTGCAAGAGTCTCGGCCCGTAGCCGATCGCAAATTCATAGATATCGAATTTCAGCAGCCTGCCGGCCGTATAATGCCCGAGCTCGTGTACAAAGATCAGTACGCCTAATATGAACATCGATAGTAATATAGATAAAAATGTAGCCATTCGGAACTCCCTCTACGATATGATTTTAGCGCAATAGTCGCGGGTATCCGTATCCAGCGCCTTGATGTTTTCTAACACCGAATCATCAATGCTGTACATTTTATTATAAGCCTTTTCGACTATTCTCATAATATCCATGTAAGAAATCTTTCTGTCGAGAAATGCCGATACGGCAACCTCATTGGCCGCATTGATGACAACTGTCTTTCCATTTTGAACGCAAAGCGCATCATATGCAATCTGCAGCGCCGGGAATCTTTTCATGTCAGGTTTTTCGAACACGATGGGCGCTAGCTCAAACAGATCCATGCGCGGTGAAATGCACTCGATCCTTTCCGGATATGTCAGCGCGTACTGTATTGGTATATGCATGTCCGGCAAGCCCATCTGCGCCAACAAAGAATGATCCTCGAACTCGACCATTGAATGCACGATGCTCTTACGCTGTATTGCTACATCGATTTTATCGGCTGGCACACCGAAAAGCCAGTGCGCCTCTATGACCTCAAGTCCCTTGTTCATCATCGTTGCCGAGTCTATTGTTATCTTGCTGCCCATGCTCCAGTTCGGGTGCTTGAGCGCCTGCTCGACGGTGATTTTCTCCATCTGTTCGGGCGTATAGTCTATGAAAGGCCCCCCTGACGCAGTCAGCACAAGCCGCATGATGGCGCGCTTGTTGGAATCATTCTGCAGGCACTGGAATATGGCCGAATGCTCACTGTCCACAGGGTACAAGCCGCAGCCTGTGCGCTTTATTTCGCTCATCACAAACCTTCCACCGCCGACGAGTGTCTCTTTGTTTGCAAGGGCAATCGTCATCCCCGCTTCTATGCATGCAAGCACAGCTTCAAGCCCGGCAAGGCCCACCATAGCGGCTACAACGATCTCCGCGCCGCATGCACGGCACATGTCAAGTATTCCCGAACCGCCGGAATAAATCCTGGTGCTGGCAATGACCCTGTCCCTGAAGCGCTCATCCGCAATTGCGGCGCAATCCGGCGCAAAACGCTTGATCTGCTCATTCAGCAACCCATAGTTGCTGTTGCAGCACAAGCCGACAACCCTGAATTTGTCGCTGTGCCTTTCAATTATATCAAGGGTTTGCCGGCCAATTGAACCGGTTGAACCTAAAATTAATACTTTCTTCACAATGATGATCCTATGGAGCAAATATTTTAAAGTAAGTATAGACAGCAACCGCACAGAATATGATGCTGTCTATCCTGTCAAGTATGCCGCCGTGACCGGGAAATATGTGCCCGAAGTCCTTGATTCCCGAGTATCGCTTGACTGCCGATGCGATCAGGTCGCCAAGTTGTGCGAATATGCCGCAAATAGCGGAACAGATAATCAACGGGATAATGCGGACCCCCTGAATGACATTAAGATTAAACGCTATGATGTATACCGGAATGATTACGAGCTGGCACAATATAAAACCGCCGATTGCTCCCTCTACTGTCTTATTCGGGCTTATCATCGGGGACAGCTTATGCTTTCCGAAAAATTTGCCAATAAAATAAGCCGCCGTATCGGAAGCAACCGGAATAATCAACGCCATAGCCATTGCGATACGCGACAGCTCAACCGATTCCATGTCACCGATCAATATCAGGAAATAAAGCGGTATGGCCGGGTAAAACATGACGAACATGGAAACCATGATATCGATAAATTGCCTGTTCGGTAGAAATATCGCCCAGACAAGATTTATGATATTTAGAATCGTGAACAGGTAAAATACGCCGTTGAATCCGAAGAATATATGGGTCGGATAAAGAAGCAATGCAAATGCAAAGCATGTCCATACGCATGGTTTGAACGATGCATTCCTCATAGCCATAAAGACTTCATACTGCGAAAGTATCATGAATGCTACTATAATGATATAGAAAGGTAATGTCCTTACATAGATCATAGTAGCCATTAAAGCCAATAGAGGAATACTTACCAGAATTCTCGTTTTCATTTCGTTTCCTTGTCCGACAATCCGCCGTACCTTCTTTTACGCCTGCTGAATTCAACCAGTGCTTTTTTATATTCATCATTGTCAAAGTCGGGCCAATATACTTCCGGTACATACAATTCCGAATATGAGCTCTGGTAGAGCATGAAGTTGCTCAACCTCATCTCTCCGCTTGTTCTAATAATTAAGTCGGGATCAGGAAGGCCACTGGTATAAAGATAGCGCGATATGCTTTGCTCATCGATATCATCTGCTTTTAATTCACCCGATAGTATTGCCGCATGCATGGCCTTGAATGCACCGACCAGTTCCGCCCTGCCGCCGTAGCCCAGTGCTATATTCACAGTCAGGCCTGTGTTGTACCTGGTTTTATTGACTGCATATTCAATCGCCTTTTTACACGAATGCGGGAACTTTCTGATATCACCCATGAATCTGATATGGACTTTTTCTTTATCAAGCTCGTCGATTTCCTTATATAAGAATTCAACCAGCAGCTGCATTAAAACATTGACTTCGTTTTTGGGCCTCTTCCAGTTTTCCGAGGAAAAAGCATAAAGCGTCAGCACTTTGACGCCTATATCGCTGCTCATGCGTATGATGCCTCTCAGGGCTTCAACGCCCGCCCTATGCCCTGCGGCTCGGGGGAGCCCCCTGCTCTGTGCCCACCTGCCGTTGCCGTCCATGATAATAGCCACGTGTTCAGGCAGCTTTTCCAGCTCCAAATCATATTGTTCATTCACTATATTCATCATACCATACTTTATAAAATGCTTCCGTGATACGGAAGCATTTTATTCTATTTATAACCACTCATCATCCAGAACCGGAAAGCCTGCATAGGTGATCTCGATGCATTCCCCCGATTCATCTGCAATGATTCTATGCCTTATGACCCGCTTATTCCCGTATTTTTTCTTTGGGCTCTCAATTTCGATCAGCTTGACTCTATATTTGTTTCCAAGCCTTCTCAAAGCATCCTGAAGAGGTAATCCTGCAAGATCGTCCACTATTTACCCATAATCTCGGTTTCTTTATCTTTTACGATATCGTCAACCATTTTCGAATATTTATCTATAAGCTTCTGTACATCTTTCTCGTCTCTTCTGAGGTCATCTTCCGTAATTTCGCTGTCTTTTTGCATTTTCTTCAGTATTTCAATAGCATCATGCCTCTCGGACCGCAGGGCAACTTTGGAATCTTCACCCATTTTGTTTATGGTTTTTACCAATGCTTTACGGCGCTCTTCGGTAAGCTCCGGTATCATAAGCCTTATGATCTTGCCGTCGTTCATCGGATTGATGCCAAGATCCGATGCCTGGATTGCTTTTTCTATATCATGGATCATTGACGCATCCCACGGGGATATTACAAGCAACCGGGGCTCGGGTGCAGATATGTTTCCAACCTGATTCAGCGGAGTCATCGTACCGTAATAATTTACCATAATACGGTCAAGAAGCTGCGGGTTCGCTCGCCCTGCCCTGAGTGAAGCCAACTCGCGTTTTAAAAATTCGACCGACTTATTCATCCTTTGGTCGGCTTGATTTATTACCTCTTTATTGGTCATATACCTTTCCTCCGTTTTATGATAGTAATATTTTATACAATATCTGCATAAAAAACAATGATTATCCCGTATTGTTCTGCTAAAATGCTGTTTCTATATCTTTTCTGATAAGGGTTCCATAAGTACCGTTCAGTACGGCATTCCGTATTCCATTTTGCTCATTTAGGTAGAATGCAACGGAATCAATGTCATTGTCACGAAGCAGAATTGCCGCGGTCTGGTCAATGAATTTAATATCCTTTGCTATGATATCCGAATAGGATATTGTCTTAAATTTTCTGGCATTTGAATTATTTTTCGGATCGCTGTCATAGACTCCGTCGATGTTTTTTGCATAGAATACCGCATCCGCTTCAACCTCGCAAGCCCTTAATGCTGCCGCGGTATCGGTAGTAAAAAATGGATTGCCGGTACCAAATGCAAATATGACTGCGCAATTTTTTTGAAATGCTTCCTCTGCTTTATCCCTGGTGAATCGGTCGGCTACGCTGTCGATGCTGACCGCCGACAGCACTTTGGCGCTTGCTCCGCTGCGATTGATACAGTCTGCCATACACAATGCGTTTACAAGTGTTGCAAGCATACCCATATTATCGGCAACGGAGCGATTCATATCCGCATCCATACGTCCGCGCCAGATATTTCCTGCGCCGATAACCAGTCCCACCTGTACGCCGGACGAAAGAATGTCTGATAATTGCCCGGATATATCCTTTAATACAGCGCTGTTGTAGCATTCGCCGCCGCTGCCGGATAACGCTTCGCCGCTGATTTTTACGATGATCCTGCTATATGCCATGAATGCCTCCTTATGATTTGCTTTTAAAAAGGGGACACGTTTGTGTCCCCCTTATCTTACAACTGCTTCATGACCTCTTCAACAAAATTATCTTCCCGCTTCTGGAGGCCTTCGCCCATTTGATATCTTGTGAATCTTCGGATGCTTATTTTCTCACCAATCTTGGCAACCTTCTCGGCAACCAGATCGGAGACCTTTTTATCCGGATCCTTTATAAATGGCTGGTCGAGGAGACAAAACTCGCTGTAATACTTCTTGATTCTGCCTTCCACCATCTTCTCTGCAATATTGGCGGGCTTACCCTCATTCATAGCCTGCGCCAGCAATATCTCGCGCTCTCTGGCAAGTTCCTCTTCCGGAACATCGATTGAAGATACATATTTCGGATTGGCAGCGGCGATCTGCATTGCAATGTCCTTGATAAACAACTGGAACTCATCGGTTTTTGCGACAAAGTCTGTTTCACAATTGACCTCAACCAGAACGCCGATGCTTCCGTTCATGTGTATATATGAACCTACCGCGCCT
>Ga0123334_1001989_pt1 | contig 24436 bp, 25 predicted proteins | sample BiotimSIPDNA_FD_89706 | JGI IMG/M metagenome (GOLD analysis project Ga0123334, IMG submission 89706) | Anaerobic biogas reactor microbial communites from Washington, USA - Biogas_R1 time_0 SIP DNA | ecosystem: Engineered > Bioreactor > Anaerobic > Unclassified | place: Washington, USA... | reverse complement strand
GCCTCTGAGATCATTGGAGCTCTTCACTTCCCTCCGGCAAATGATAAGTATGAAGATTCGGGCTTTACAGCTCTTTTCGAGGAATATGGTGTAAAATTAGTGGTCTACGGGCATCTTCACGGCCCGGAGGCCCATCTTCGCGGAATACAGGGAATGCGTAACGGAGTGGAATACCGGCTGGTTTCCTGTGATCATCTGAGTTGCTGCCCGCTGCTCATCAGCGGCAGAGGTATAGGAGGGGCAAAATGAAAAGAGTGATCCTGATCGTGCTTGACAGCCTGGGTATCGGAGCTCTTCCCGATGCGGAAACGTATGGTGATAGTGGCGCGAATACGTTAGCGAGCATAAAGAAGGCAAAGCCTGACCTTAACATCCCAAACCTTACTAAGTTGGGATTAGGGCTTATTGATGGAGTTGAAGTACTGGAGAAGGAGAATGAGCCCCTGGCTTCCTATGGACGGCTGGCGGAAATGTCCAAGGGAAAGGATACGATAACCGGGCACTGGGAAATTGCAGGGCTCTACACGCCCGTGCCTTTTAAAACCTTTGAACGGTTTCCCGATGAATTCATGAAGGCATATGAAAAGGCCATCGGTATTGGTACCTTGGGGAATTATGCGGCCTCCGGCACAGAGATCATCAAGGACCTGGGCCCGGAGCATAAGGCTACGGGAAAGCCTATTGTTTACACTTCAGCGGACAGCGTTTTTCAGATAGCCGCCAATACTGAGGTTACCCCGTTGGAGGAATTATACCGTTATTGCGAAATTGCAAGGGAAATGCTGGTCGGGGACCTTCAGGTGGGAAGGGTCATAGCCCGACCTTTCATCGAAGCTGGTGATCAATACGTCAGAACATCCGATCGGAAAGATTATGCCATTTCTCCGGGGGGCAGGACCTTGCTGGACATGGTGAAAGATGCAGGTAAGACCGTTTATGCGGTAGGTAAGATCAGCGACATCTTCAACGGTCAGGGCGTAAATGTTTCTGTTCACACGAGCAGCAACAGTGATGGCATCGATAAAACAGTTCAGGCAATGAAGGCAGACTTTGAAGGCTTGCTTTTTACCAATCTGGTTGATTTTGACTCACTATTTGGCCACAGAAGAGACGGCAAAGGTTATGGATCAGCACTTGAAGAATTCGATGGCAGACTTCCCGAGATCATGGAGACCATGAAACCGGATGATGTATTGATAATCTGCGCTGACCATGGAAATGATCCGGGGCACAGCGGATGGGATCACACCAGAGAGCATGTTCCGGCACTGATCTACGGAAAGAACATAAGGTCCGGTGTAAACCTGGGAACGCGATCCACATTTGCGGACCTGGCAGCAACGATAGCGGATTATCTTGGAGTGGAGACGACCTCTATCGGAACGAGCTTTCTAAAGGATATTCAGTAGAAGATGATGCAGTCAGTACGATGCAGTCAGGATGCTGTAGCCAGTACGATGCTGTCAGGATGATGTAGCCAGTACGATGCATTCAGTACGATGCTGTCAGGGTGATGCCCGCAACATCCTGTGGTAAAAAGTGATTATACGGGAAATGTGCAAAAAATCAATTAATGCAGTGATATTTTACATATATTAACAAATAAACATGCATTAATCGAGAATTTGCACAGATTTGGCGAAAAAAGGGCTTTTTATCCTGCACTACTTGAAAATTTGCACAGTTGGGACCCATTTATCGGTATTTTGCTACACTACTTGAAATTTTGCACACAGGGGTTGCGGACAAAAGTTGTACTCCATTTTGTGACGGAAGTTCACACATGGTCCATTGCTAAGATGTACCGTAGAAAGGTGGAAAGCGCAGATGAACATGTATGATATCATCTATAAAAAGAGACAGGGTGAAGCTCTGGGCAAGGATGAGATCCGGTCCTTCATAGAAGGCTATACAAAAGGTAGTATTCCGGATTATCAAGCATCCGCTCTCCTCATGGCCATCTACTTTCAGAAAATGAACACGGAGGAGACCTATCTGCTTACCGACGCCATGCGCCATTCCGGTGATGTGGTGGATCTTTCATCTATAAAAGGTGTGAAAGTGGATAAGCACAGCACCGGTGGCGTGGGAGACAAGACTACTCTTATCGTAGGTCCTTTAGCCGCAGCCTGCGGCGTGCCTATCGCTAAAATGTCGGGAAGAGGGCTGGGCTTCACGGGTGGTACTGTGGATAAGATGGAATCCATTCCGGGATTTAAGACGACGCTTTCAGAAGTAGAATTCCTTGATCTGGTCAATCGCATCGGTATTTCCGTGATCGGACAGACAGGTCAAATCGCACCGGCGGACAAAAAGCTCTACGCATTGCGGGATGTGACCGCTACCGTGGATAATATCAGTCTCATCACCTCCAGCATCATGAGCAAGAAGCTGGCTGCAGGAAGTGATGCCATAGTTCTGGATGTCAAGTGCGGTAAGGGTGCTTTTGTGGAGACGATAGAAGCGGCAGAAGAGCTTGCTCATAACATGGTCAACATCGGCAATGCCGACGGTAAAAAGACTATTGCTCTGATCACCGACATGGATCAGCCTCTGGGAAATGCCGTAGGGAACAGTCTGGAAGTGATCGAAGCGATAGAGACATTGCGGGGCAACGGCCCTGATGACATAACGGAGCTATCACTGACTTTAGCCGGGTATATGGTCTTCTGCGGAGGAAAAGCCGATACGCCGGAAGAAGGAAGAGCGCTGGTGGAAAAAGCCCTGACCAGTGGAGCAGCATTGGAGAAAATGAAGGAATTTGTAGCAGGTCAAGGTGGAGATCAGGGAGTCCTGGAAGACTATAGTCTGTTTCCTCAGCCTTCGTATAGTCAGGAGATCTTTTCGAAAGATGAAGGTTTTGTAACATCCATAGATGCCAGGCGTATTGGCCTGGCTTCCCAGCATGCAGGAGCAGGAAGGGAGCGAAAAGAGGACGATATAGATCTTTCAGCTGGACTGCTGCTTTCGAAGAAAGTCGGAGATAAAGTGAAGCCCGGAATGCTTCTGGCAACTGTATTCGGCAATGATCCGGATCGGGTGAAGAAGGCTGCAGAAGAGGCATACGGTGCATTCGGTATTTCCGCAGAAAAGCCTCAGATGAGGCCTCTCATAATAAAGGTGATACAATAATTATAAGGATATTTTTATGCGTTTCACGCAAAAACGGTAAATGGTTTCACGGTTTCTACGGAGCATAATCCCGTCCGGTGCAAGCTATAAACAGGATAAAGTTAAATAATTGCGAAAGGGTATAATCCATGAATAAACGCACATTTACTGCGGGGATCCTCACAGTCAGCGATAAGGGCGCCGCAGGACAACGTGAAGATGTAAGCGGCAGGGTAATAGAGGAAATATTAACAGGAGCAGGCTATCTCATTGAGAACTATAGCATTGTTCCTGATGAAAAACCGGAGATCGAGAAAGCCCTCATCCACATGGCTGATGATATGAATCTCAACCTGGTCGTTACCACAGGGGGCACCGGTTTCAGTGCAAGGGATATTACTCCTGAGGCCACGAAAAGCGTCATAGAAAGGGAGACACCGGGTATATCCGAAGCCATACGCATGAATAGCCTCGCCGTGACCCCGAAGGGCATGCTGTCCCGCGGGATCAGTGGCATTCGCGGATTTACTCTCATTGTGAACCTTCCCGGCAGCCCCAAAGCTGTCCGTGAGTCCCTTGAATATATTCTTTCTCCCCTGGAGCACGGTCTTGATATCCTCCTTGGAGAAGCTTCGGAGTGTGCAAGATGATTGATACATATGGCCGTAAAATACACTATGCCAGGATTTCCATAACCGATTTGTGCAACCTGAGATGCCGGTACTGTATGCCTGAGGAAGGTGTGACAAAAAAAGATTGCGGTGAGATCCTGCGCATTGAAGATTTTGTAGAGATATCCAAAGCGCTTCTTGAACTTGGCATAGACAAACTCCGTATTTCCGGCGGGGAACCTTTGGTACGTCACGGTGTGCTCACTCTAATGCAGGAGATCGGTAAAATCAAAGGCCTTAAGGATTTCGCCATAACCACCAACGGCCTGCTCCTGCCAATGTATGCTAATGAATTGCGGGATGCGGGAGTCCGAAGGGTCAATATCAGCCTGGACACCCTCGATGAACAAAAATACCGCGCGATCACCCGGGGAGGCGATTTGAGCAGAGCTCTGGCAGGGATAGATGCGGCGAGATCGGCAGGTTTTGACAGGATCAAGATCAATGTAGTATTGATGAAGGGGTTCAACGATGATGAAATTTCCCGATTTGTGGAGCTCACAAGAGACAATCCAATAGATGTTCGCTTTATCGAACTGATGCCTTTTGAGGGTCAGCAGGAATTTGCTTATGGGAAATACATATCCGCAGAAGCAGTGCCGGAGCTTTGTAGTGAACTGCAGGAAGAACCGCGGGATGACCCCTCTTCGCCTGCCAGATATTACCGTTTGCCTGGAGCGAAGGGAAGGGTAGGATTGATCGAGCCCATGAGCCATAAGTTTTGCCATGCGTGCAATCGGATCCGGATCACTGCAGACGGCCACATTTTAAGCTGCCTGCACAGCAGGAGTGAAATAGATCTAAAGCCGGCACTGGGCGATCGTGAAGCAATAAAAAACCTTATTCTGCAGGCCGTATCCATTAAGCCGATGACCCACCGTCTTTCTGAGGGAGAGTTGATGGTGCGGGACATGGGGCACATAGGAGGTTGATCATGAGCGAGTTTACTCACATAAATGCTGAGGGAAGAGCAAAGATGGTGGATGTAGGAGAAAAAGCCATTACGAACCGGACTGCCATAGCCCGGGGTGAGATCCTCATGCACCCCGATACAGTGGAAAAGATCAAAGAAGGCAGTATGAAAAAAGGAGATGTTATCGGTGTTGCACAGGTAGCCGGTATCACAGGTGCAAAAAGAACGTCCGACCTGATCCCCATGTGCCACAATATCTTTATATCCGGTTGCGATATGGACTTTACCGTGAAAGAAGACCGGATCGAAATCACCGCGACTCTTTCTACCACCGGGCAGACCGGAATCGAAATGGAGGCTCTTACTGCCGTCTCAATAGCGGCACTGACTATTTATGATATGTGTAAGGCAGTGGATAAAGGGATGAAGATACAAAATATCAGGCTGATAAAAAAGACCGGCGGCCGGTCGGGAGAATTATTACTGGAGGAGCTCTAAATGAAAAAGGGAATTGTAAAAGCAGTAAACACCAGTGAGACCAAGGGTGTGGTTAAAAAACCCGTTGACAGCGTGGTCATGATCGAAGGATTCGGCATACAAGGTGATGCTCACGCCGGCCCTGGGAAGCGGCAGGTCAGCCTCCTGGCACAGGAAAGCGTAGATAAGATGATTGCATTAACGGGCAATGAAGATCTTTGCGTAGGGATATTCGCCGAAAATCTGACAGTGGAAGGCCTGGAACTGCACACACTTCCTGTTGGAACGAAGATGAGGATCGGGGAGACTCTCCATGTGGTCAGTCAGATCGGTAAGGATTGTCACAGCGGATGTGAGATCATGAGAAAGGTGGGGCAGTGTATCATGCCCCGTGAAGGAATATTTACGGAAGTTCTCACCGGAGGAGTTGTCAGGCCCGGTGACGAAATCGTGATCATCGAAAATTCTTCGGATAAGTAAGGTAATAAGTCAGCCTAGAGAGAATAAACCCCCTAAGATTGCAATATCTTTAGTAAGAGAAGTATGGGAGGGGGTTTTTCTATTGTTTTCATATAAGATTACCTGTTGGGCCCTGGTATTTCTGCTCATCCTGTCCGCGTTGGTATTCCTGACCCCGGAAATTTACGGGGGAGAGCAGGATGTAGTTGTCAGTGATGATCTGCAGGTGATAGAGACAGCAGTGCCCGTTGCGGTAAAAGCCGATACAGCGGCAGTTGTAGCGGAAACTGCAAAATCTGCTGTACTCATCGATTCCGGCAGCGGCACTGTTCTCTATGAAAAGAACAGTCACGAGAAGCTGCCTCCGGCCAGTATCACGAAGATCATGACCATGCTGCTGGTACTGGAAGCTGTAGATCGGGGGCAGATATCGCTTCAGGATCAGGTCACAATCAGCCAAAGGGCCGCGAGTATGGGAGGAAGCCAGATGTACATGGAGCAGGGTGAGCAGCAGACCGTAGAGACCCTGCTCAAGGGAATGGCTATCGGTAGTGCAAACGATGCCTGCGTCGCCTGTGCTGAATATGTAGCGGGTACAGAAGAGATTTTCGTAGAAATGATGAATAAGAGAGCACAGGAATTGGGTATGAAGGATACCAACTTTGTGAACACGAACGGCCTTCCGGTAGCGAATCATTACACCAGTGCATATGATATAGGACTGATGTCAAGAGAACTATTGAAGCACAAAGTTGCCCATGAGTGGTTCACGACATGGCAGACGACGGTGCTGGTCGGGTTGGCAAATAAGGAGCAGACAGAGTTTGAACTTACAAACACCAATCGCCTGATAAAGCTTTATCCCGGCGCCAATGGCATCAAAACAGGCTTTACGCAGGAGGCCGGATACTGCTTATCCGGTTCCGCTACAAAGGATGATCTGACACTGATCGCCGTAGTGCTGGGATGCGATACTACTCAGCACAGATGGGGAGAAACCATGAAGCTATTGGATTACGGTTTTGCTATCTGCGAGAGCGCGGTTCTTGCGAAACAGGGCGAAGTGTTAGGGTCCATAGCTGTTGAAAAAGGTTCACCTATGACCATGAATGCTATAGCGGATTCGGACATCAGCCTTCTGGTAAAAAAGGGTGAGCGTGACCAGGTCACGACAGAGGTGATTCTGTTTGACAAGCTGAAAGCACCTGTGAAAGCAGGAGATAAGGTGGGAGAACTGATTGCACTGAAGGATGGGCAGGAAGTCGGCAGATATACCCTGGTAGCCGATAGCGACATAGATGTCGCAAAACTTCATGAAATTTACATACGAATGCTGAGGACACTTATTTAATGTGTAAAGTGTGCAAATGACAAAAAACTGAAGTTGAAGGATGAGAAGAGGCTGAGAATGAACGAATACGTTATCGTGTTTTCCTCCTCCTTCTATACGGCAGCATATGCCCGGGACCGTCTTCTGCAAGCAGGCATCAATACAAACCTGATGAAGACTCCTGCTCAGCTGTTCGGAAGCTGTGGCTACGGAATTACTCTGATAACGAACGAGGAAGGTTTGGAGCGTATAAAAGCAACTCTTCGTCAAAATCAGATAAACTGGAGGGCGATATTCCGGCTGGAGAATGAGAGGGGGATCCTCAGATACCAGGCAGTATAAAAAAGGCCCGCAGTGCTTCGTGACTGCGGGTCTTGCATTGGAATAACAAATCTTTACGGTATTACTTTAGGTTTTCCGGGTTGAGGATCTCAAGCTCCGGCAGTACGAAGAGCCCATCCTTGCGAACGAGAACATCATCAAAATACATCTCTCCACCGCCGTATTCCGGCCGTTGTATCATTACGAGATCCCAGTGGACAGCGGATACGTTTCCGTTGTTCGCATCTTCATAAGCACAGCCGGGAGTCAAGTGGAAGCTTCCGGCAATTTTCTCATCAAACAGAGTATCCTTCATGGGATGGAGGATATAGGGATTGACACCGATAGCAAATTCTCCGAAATAACGCGCACCTTCGTCTGTATCAAGCAACTGGTTGATCCTTTCGGTGTTGTTGGCTGTCGCTTTGACGATTTTACCGTCCTTTACTTCAAAAACGATGTTTTCAAAGGTAAAGCCTTCTTCTTCAGAAGGAGTATTGTAGGATATGATCCCGTTCATGGAATCCTTTACAGGTGCGGAGTATATTTCTCCGTCGGGAATGTTGCGTTCGCCACTGCATTTAACTGAGCCAATACCCTTGATGGAGAAGGTGAGATCCGTTCCGGGTCCGACTAAACGCACTTTGTCGGTCCTGTCCATAAGATCCTTCAATGCATCCATGGCTTTGTCCATTTTGCCGTAGTCAAGGGTACAGACATCAAAGTAAAAGTTCTCAAAATTCTCGAGGCTGGTGTTCGCTAACTGTGCCATTGAGCTGTTTGGATAGCGCAGGACCACCCATTTTGAGTGATCTACTCTTTGACGCAGGACAGGTCTGAGCACCCTGTTGTAAAGGCTTTGCTGAGAAGATGGCACATCCGCAAGTTCGGATGCATTATCGGCAGCCCGGACACCGATATATGCCTGCATTCCTTTCATCTGGTGGAGTTGGCATTCATTCATGAATTCCAGCTGTTCTTCATTACAGCCTAATAGAATCTCACGGGTAATAGAAGAATCCTTAATTTCTGTATAAGGGTAGCCTCCGCACGCGTAGACTTCTTTTATGATTTGTTTTACTAAGGGCTTGGCGGTTTCTCCGTCATATGAGATCAGGACGCGCTCGCCCTTTTGGATGTTGCAGGAATAATGCACGAGCACATCCGCTAACTTTTTGATTCTATTGTCCATTGGAGTCTCCTTTAGTATTAAATAAATTTGTAATATTTTTCTTAATTAGTGTACCATGTTAGCAAAAAAATATCAAAGCCTTTTGCTTGTATGTACACTGTATATTGTGGTAATCTGTGATATAAGAAATGAAAAGCTGAGGAAATGAATGAAGCATATATTTATACTTAACCCGGCTGCCGGCCCGAAAAAAGCAGAGAAAACAATACTTCCCCGTATTCTGGAAGCAGTAAAAGATGAAAATGTTGATTATGAGATACACCGCACCATGAATGTAGGCGACGGAGAAAATTTCGTAAGAAACCGCTGTTTAGCCCATCCCGGGGAAGATATACGATTTTATGCCGTCGGGGGTGACGGTACTCTGAATGAGGTGGCTAACGGAATCTTTGGTTTCCCAAAGGCCGAGTTCGCTTTCATACCCGCAGGGACAGGAAATGACTTTGCACGTATCTTTGCAGATCCACGTGCCTTTCTGGACATAAAGAAACAATTGCGAGGAAGGGCAATACCCATAGATCTGATCCGGTACGATGACAGAGTCATAGTCAACATGTTGAACATCGGCCTGGACTGTGCTGTGGTTACAGAAGTGGATATGCTAAAAGAAAAGTACTTTCTGAGAGGTCCCTTTGCTTATATGGTGGGCGTTGGAGTGGTATTCGGCCGTAACCGGGGCTTTCATCTGAAGGTTACTTTAGAAGATGGCAGAGTGTACGATCAGGAGTTTACTTTAGTAGCTGTAGGGAACGGTGCTTTCTGTGGTGGCGGATTCAAGGGCGTTCCCAGGGCAGAGATCGATGACGGACTACTGGATGTCAGTCTGGTAAACAAAGTGAATCGCAGGACTTTTGCATCACTTATCACAAAGTATCATAAAGGTACACATCTGGAATCTCCCGCCGCGGGGGATATAATCACATATGTGAAGTGCCGGTCTCTTTCCATTGAACCAAAGGACACAATGCAGATCTGCGTTGACGGAGAGGTACACTGTTCTGGTCGTCTTGACATTTCCATTGTTCCTTCAGCTATACAGTTTTCGGTTCCGGAGGGTTGTTAATATTTATAGCTTTTCCCATTAAACGAAAGATCTTTGTAATGCGATAACGCGTTTTTGCAATTTATTGCAGAATCGCGTATGTTTTTATTGATAATCAGGAGATATTAATTGTCGGGATAATCAGAAAATTTGAACTTGACTTGTGATTTGGCTAAGGTTACAATTAACCAAAGGATAACGAAACGCTGTTTCGCAATACGAAATAATAAGAAAGGATGAGGGCTATAAGATGAGCTTTAAGAGCGACATAGAGATAGCGCAAGAAGCTAAACCTGCTAATATCGGTGAAATCGCGAGGGAACTTTCCATTGATGGCGATTATTTAGAAGTCTATGGAAAACATATGGCAAAAGTTGATTACAACATCCTGGATAACTATGCAGAAAAAGAGAATGGAAAACTGATCCTGGTAACTGCCATCAATCCTACCTCCGCAGGAGAAGGAAAGACTACAACAACTGTGGGCCTGGGAGATGCGTTGAGAAAAATAGGAAAAAAGACAGTCATCGCATTAAGGGAGCCTTCATTGGGGCCGGTTTTTGGTGTTAAGGGGGGAGCTGCCGGGGGCGGTTATGCGCAGGTCGTTCCCATGGAGGATATTAATCTCCATTTTACAGGTGACATTCATGCCGTAACAACCGCAAACAATCTGATCGCAGCCATACTGGATAACCACATCCAGCAAGGCAATGCACTCAATATCGACGTCAGAAGGATCATCTGGAAGAGATGCCTGGATATGAATGACAGACAATTGCGATTTGTCGTTGATGGCCTTGGCGGTAAAGCGAACGGAACACCGAGAGAAGACGGTTTCGATATTACAGTTGCATCGGAAATAATGGCTATTCTATGTCTATCCAATGATCTGCTGGACTTAAAAGAGAAGGTTTCAAAGGTTATAGTCGCTTACGATTTTGAAGGGAAACCGGTGACCGTGGCTGATCTGAAAGTACAGGGAGCAGTAGCGGCTTTATTAAAGAATGCGTTAAAGCCCAACCTTGTCCAGACACTGGAACATACCCCCGCCTTTATACATGGAGGTCCTTTTGCGAACATCGCTCACGGATGCAACAGCGTTATGGCAACGAAAATTGCTCTTAAGCTGGGGGAATATACCGTAACGGAAGCAGGCTTTGGTGCTGATCTTGGAGCAGAGAAATTTATCGATATCAAATGCAGACTCAGTGGCTTAAGACCGGATGCTGTTGTCATCGTTGCTACCGCAAGAGCCCTGAAACTTCATGGAGGCGTCGAAAAGTCAGCCCTGAGCACCGAGAATATTGGAGCTTTGGAAAAAGGCATTGAAAACCTTCTGAAGCACGTAGAAAACATTACCGGAGTATTTGGACTGCCGGCAGTCGTTGCTATAAATCGCTTCCCGACAGATACCCTTACAGAACTAAAGTATATCGAAGACAGATGTAAGGAATTAAATGTCAATGCCATTCTGTCCGAAGTGTGGGCTAAAGGTAGCGAAGGCGGTATCGAGCTGGCTAAAGAAGTTATAAAAGTTGTAGAGAATAATGAGAGCAACTTCCGCTTTGCTTATGATAAAGATCTTCCGATCCGGGAGAAAATAGAAGCCATTGCGAAAAAAATCTACGGAGCAGATGGAGTAGACTTCGTTGGTAATGTCGGAAAGCAAATAGATGAGCTTGAAGCCTTAGGGTATGGTGATTTGCCCATATGCATGGCAAAAACTCAATATTCTCTGACCGACGATCCCAAAAAACTGGGTAGGCCATCGGGATTCAGAGTTTCTGTGAGGAACATAAAACCATCCATAGGAGCAGGATTTATCGTTGCTCTGACTGGAGAAATCATGACGATGCCCGGACTTCCGAAGGCGCCGGCTGCTGAGGTCATCGATGTTGACAGAACAGGAAAGATTTCCGGTCTGTTTTAGAGTGTGGAGGTTCTGTTATGTTGTTAAAGGGTAAACCGGTAGCCGATAAGATCAGAGCAGATATTATCCATGCAGCAGAGGAATATAAGAAAACCGGAGACACTCCTAAAATAGCAATACTGAGAGTTGGAGCAAGGGAAGACGACATTGCATATGAGGAGAGAGTTCTTAAGAACTGCCGAGCAGTAGGGATCGAGACAGAAGTTGTAGCGCTTGACCTTACTATTGATATGGAAAGCCTTACAAAAGAGATTAAGCGGCTCAACGAAGATGTAAATACCCACGGTATCCTCATCTTTCGGCCTTTGCCGGCCCATCTTGATACAGAAGAAATCAGCAGGATCATAGACCAGCGAAAGGACATCGACTGTATGAGCCCTGTAAATATTGAAAAGGTATTCACAGGGGATAGCAATGGGATCGCGCCCTGCACCCCGGAGGCAGTCATCGAGATATTGAAATTCTACGATTACGACCTTCAGGGTAAGAATGTAACTATTGTAAATAGAAGCATGGTTTTAGGAAAGCCTTTAGCCATGCTTTTTCTTGTAGAAAATGCAACCGTTACTATCTGCCATTCGAAGACAAAAGAACTGAAAGAGGTCACGAAGAGGGCGGATATTGTTGTGACAGGCGTTGGACGAGGTAAGTTCTTCGGGCCGGACTATTTTACAGAGGGCAGTGTAGTCGTAGATGTGGGAATCAATTTTGAAGATGGCAAACTCTGTGGAGATGTGGACTTCGACATAGTTTCGGATCAGGTTTCTGCAATAAGTCCTGTTCCCGGAGGTGTGGGAACAGTAACCTCTATGATTCTGTTAAGCCATGTGATCAAAGCGATGGTTCTGCAAAAAAAACAGTAGGAAGTAGACAAATGGAGAAAAGACCCTTAAAACCGGCAGAAATAACGGATTTCACTATTGAAATGGCTCAGGATAAGGTAAATGGCAGCCTGCCGAAACTCCTGATCCTAAGTTTCCTTGCGGGTGCTTTTATTGCCTTTGCAGCAGAAGGCTCAAATATGGCAGCCTTCAACCTCTTTGCAGAACCGACTACTTACGGATTGGGGAAGGCCCTGGCAGGTGCGGTCTTTGGTACGGGACTTATGCTGGTGGTTCTGGCGGGAGGAGAATTGTTTACCGGAAACACATTGATTCTTGCCGCGGTATGTCAAAGCAAAGTCAAGCTCAGCCGGATGCTCCGGAATTGGTCCGTCGTGTATACCGGAAATTTGATCGGTTCCCTTTTTATCGCCTATATGATGGTGAACTCCGGGCTTTTTACCAGTGGTGCCGGTATGCTGGGTGCTGTGACCGTTAAGATCGCGGCATACAAGGTAAACCTTACTTTTATGCAGGCTTTCTATCTCGGTATCATGTGCAACTGGTTGGTATGTTTAGCCGTATGGATCTCTTATGGCGCAGAATCCATGGCAGGAAAGATCTTTGCAATCTTTTTTCCCATCTGGCTATTCATTACATCGGGATTTGAGCACAGTGTGGCAAATATGTATTACATACCTGCCGGAATAATGGCCAGGTCCAATCCTGCTTTTTCAGAGCTTGCCGGTCTGCCTCAGGAAGTACTGGATAATCTCACCTGGGGCGGATTCTTTATAAACAACCTGATCCCTGTGACCCTGGGGAATATTGTAGGCGGAGGCTTATTTGTCGGAATTGCTTATTGGTATTCCTACAAAAAAGCATAGCTATTCTGAGTTCTCATGATAGGAGGAGACTATATTGTCAGTTCCGGATAGAACAGATACGAAAAACCATGTCAAATCGGTATTAAAGGCATTTACAATACTGGAAGAATTGGATCTGGCAGGGGAGTTGAGCATAGGAGATCTGAGCCGTCGGTTATCTATGGATAAAGCTACGGTTCACCGTTTAGTGAGTACCCTGAAATATGCCGGCTATGTGAGCCAGAACAGGGAAAGTAAAAAGTACTCCAATAGTTTCAAATTGCTCGCTATGGGCAACCGTGTCATGGAGAAAACCGGGATTAAGAGAATAGCAAGACCATATTTAGAGGAGCTGTCAAAGCTGACGGGGGAAACCGTAAATCTCGGTATCAAAGCAGGAGACCGGATCATCTATATTGACAAGATCGAAAGCAAATCAACCATTAAGGTGGGGCTGGATATCGGAACCAGCTTGCCCATGCACTGTACCGGAATCGGAAAAGCGTATCTGCCTTTTATGCCGGAAGAGGAAATGGAAGAAGTATTAAACAATACAGTTTATGAAAAGTTCACAAGACACTCCATTGAGGATAAAGACGCCCTCCGAAGTGTCCTTGCGGAAACAAGAGAAAGAGGATACTCTATCGATGATGAAGAATATGTCATCGGGCTTATCTGTTTCGGGGCGCCTATTTTTGACTACCATGGGAATCCCATCGCAGCCATCAGCGTATCCTGTCCTAAATACCGGTATATTGAAAGCAAACATCAGAAATTGTACTCAAACTATATCCTGGATGCGGCGTCAAAAATATCCCGCCAAATGGGGTATAGCCTCTGATACTGTTACCAGATAAATCAATCATATTACATTTTATAAGGAGGAAATAAAATGAGTGGCAAGAAAAAGATGACGATCAGCGATTTCAAAAAGTTCAAAGAAGAAGGCCGGAAGTTCAGTTTTGTAACGGCCTATGACTACACAATGGCCTCGATCGTAAACGACAGCGAGGTGGAGATCATCCTGGTAGGGGATTCGCTGGGAATGATTATGCTGGGATACAAAGGCACTGAATCTGTAACGATGGAGGATATGATCCATCACATAAGACCCGTTGTAAAAGGAGCCCCCGATACCTGGATCGTCGGAGACATGCCATTCGGTTCCTATAATGTGAGCGATGAAGAAGCAGTCAGAAATGCCAACAGATTGATCAAAGAGACAAACTGCGACTGCATCAAGCTCGAGGGTGGCGTGGAGATGCTGTCAAGAATAAAAGCTATTGTGAACGCAGGTATTAATGTAATGGGCCATATCGGATTGACACCTCAGACTTCATCTGCATTAGGCGGATTCAAGGTCCAGGGGGGAACCCCGGAAAGTGCTAAAAAGCTCATTGATGATGCAATTGCTCTTGAAAAAGCCGGGTGCTTCTCAATCGTACTGGAATGTGTTCCCTCAGTGGTAGGCAAGGCGGTTTCAGAAGCGGTCAGTATTCCTATTTTGGGAATCGGAGCCGGTCCTCATGTGGATTGCCAGGTGTTGGTCGCTCAGGATATGCTTGGTATGTACGGCGATTTTAAACCGAAGTTCGTAAAACAGTATGCCCAGGTACGCAAGGTGATGGTGGACGCGCTCAACGAGTTCCACAGGGAGACGTCAGAAGGTCTGTTCCCGACACCGGAATACAGCTTCAATAAAGAAGTTGATATCCCGAAATTATATTAATGGATCGTTCCCGGGAATATGAGGAGACAAAAATGAAGATTGCCATTATCGGAGCGGGCGCTATGGGGTGTCTCTACGGAGCCAGACTTTCCACAGTACCCGGTGTTGAAGTATACCTTCTGGATGTCTGGAAGGAGCATGTGGATGCTATCAATGCAAGTGGTGTTTTGATGGAAGAGCAAGGTGACCTGGTAGCCTACACCAATGTAAAGGCCGGCAGTAGTGCTGAAGATGCGGGACCTTGCGATTTAGCTGTGATCTTTGTTAAATCCACCCTCACCAGTGCTGCTGTAAAAAGCAACAAAGCTGTTCTTGGACCGGAAACCATTGCTCTGACACTGCAGAATGGTTTGGGGAACATTGAACTGATCAGGGAAGTGGTTGGAGAAAGCAACGTTATAGCCGGGACCACCGCACACGGGGCCACCATGCTGGGACCCGGAAAGATAAGGCATGCAGGCAGTGGAAAAACCATCATCGGCGAACTCAATGGGGCTACGACCCATAGGATCCGGCAGATCGCTCAGGTGCTCCAAGAAGCGGGTATGGAAACAGAACTATCGGATAACGTTCTCGGGCTCGTATGGGATAAACTACTGGTGAACGTGGGGATCAATGCGCTGACGGGGATTACCAGATTATTGAATGGTGAATTGCTGGAGCATCCTGAAATTGTAGAATTACTGGAAGATGCGGTGTCAGAGGGTAGAGATGTGGCATTGGCACAGGGGATCAAATTGGGTTTCCCGGACCCCGTGGCACATACGAAAGAAGTTTGTATAGCCACAGCGACAAATAAGTCCTCCATGCTACAGGATGTTCTGAATCATAAAAAAACAGAAATCGATATGATAAATGGAGCGATCGTAAGGGAAGGAGAAAAAGTCAACATAGCAACACCTGTTAACAAAACCCTTACCAACCTTATTAAATTTATTGAAAAGCAGTGAGGTTGTCGATTTCAATTCTTTTGCAGGGAGGAGGATACAGGATGAAGGATTATACAAACGTAGTAAGTGCAATAAAGACAGATGAGCTCATAAAATTCACCCAGGATATCGTGAGGATCAACAGCGTCTACGATCCAAATAAAGAAGGAGCAAATGAGTCAGAAGTCGTGGCCTTCATTTCGGACTTTTTAATAAAAGAAGGCTTCGAGGTCCACGTGGAAGAAGTAGTTCCCGGCAGACCGAATATCATTGCATTTCTGAGAGGCAGCCAGCCGGGAAAAACCATTCTCTTCGAAGGGCATACCGATGTGGTTACAGCAGGAGATCCCGCAAGGTGGAAATACGATCCCTTTGGCGCAGAAATAGTAGGCGACAGACTTTATGGAAGAGGTTCCTGCGATACGAAGGGGAACGTGGCAGCTGCTATCTTTGCAGCCAAAGCAGTAAAGGATTCCGGGGAGGCCTTTAAGGGAAATATTCTTCTCTGCATCCCTTGCGATGAAGAAGGCATGATGATCGGGATCAAGGACTTCATCAAAAGGGGATGGGCTAAAAATGTGGACGCGGCAGTGATCTGTGAACCGGAGGAAAACCATATCTGTATCTTCCAGAAGGGTGCTATGCGGGGAGTTGTGAGAGTGTTTGGGAAGCAAAGCCACGGGGCCATGCCTCTCACCGGAATCAACCCCAACTGGAGACTCGCAAAGATCATCTGTGAACTGGAGAAACTGGAACAAAGTGAGAAAGAACGATTAGGCTGCCATGAATATTTAAAGTGGCCCAGCATAACACCTACCATTATCGCATCTCCGGCGGAGGGCGAAGCGCAGATCAATGTAGTGCCCGGCGAAGCCTATATGACTCTGGACATGCGAACGGTTCCGGGGCAGGATCACCAGACCCTTAAACAGCAGATCCTGGATATCTACGATAAACTGGCAAAAGATGACCCGGATTTCAATGCAACCCTGGAAATTATCGAAGAAAGGCCATGGACGGAAACGCCAAAAGATGCAATGATCACGAAATGCATTTACAGAGCAGTGGAAGAAGTAACGAAGAAAGAGCCTGTCTGGCAGGGTGTTCCGGGAGCAACGGATGGAACCTTCCTTCACCTGGAAGGGATTCCGACGATCGTGATCGGCGCGGGAGATACCTATATTCCCCATCATGTAGACGAATATGTGGAGATCCCGGAACTGATTGAAACAACAAAAATTTATGCTCTGACCTCAATGTACTTCCTCAACGAAGAGATATAGATGCGTAAGCTTAACCAAGGAAAATTCCAATGGAACTAAATGATAAGAGGATCCGGATAATTGTCGGACACTACGGAAGCGGAAAAACGGAATTTGCTGTCAACTACGCAGTTAAGATGGCAGAGTCGGGCAGGAAGACCTCCCTCGTGGATCTGGATATTGCAAATACTTATTTTCGGAGCAGGGAGCGTCAGGCGCTACTGGAGGAAAAAGGGGTATCCGTTTACAGCAATACCTTTGGTTATGACATTACGGCTGATCTTCCTGCAATAACCGCGAGAATCAGGGCTCCTTTAGAGGATCCGGAGTGTAACACCATCGTAGATGCGGGGGGAGATGATTCCGGTGCCCGAATACTGGTACAATTCAACAAGTATTTCACAAAAGAGCAAAGTGAAGTGCTCTGCGTGATCAACGCAAACAGACCCGATACTTCAACCGTTGAGGGAGCATTGTCCCATATTATGCGGATTGAAAAGGAAACCTCATTAAAGGTAACCGGGATCGTAAATAACACGCACTTAATAAACGAGACGGTAGCGGAAGATATACTGAAAGGCTATGAATTGGCCGGGAACGTATCCAGATCATTAGGTATTCCCGTAAAGTACAACTGTTGTGTGGATCGGTTGGTAGAGGATCTGACCGGTAAAACGAGAGATTTAACAGATTTTAATATTTTTCCAATAAAGCTGTATATGAGAGCGAATTGGATGAACCGATAGATTTTCCAGCCTGTTTTCGGCTGTAAAATCTGAAATATCACGAAAGGTAGAAAGCTTAAATGGCAAAAGGTCTGGTTAGATTTAATGAAGAGAGGTGCAAGGGCTGTGAGCTTTGTGTCTCTGTTTGTCCGGTGAAAATCATAGCCCTTCACGAGACGAAGATAAATTCAAAGGGCTTCCGTCCCGCCTGTGTTCTTCATGCAGATAAATGTATCGGATGCGCAAACTGCGCACTTATGTGTCCCGATGGAGCAATAAGTGTATTTATGAGGGAGGAAGGAGACGAAGCAGATGAGTGAAAGGGTTTTAATGAAAGGAAATGAAGCCTTTGCAGAAGCTGCTATCCGGAGCGGATGCAGGTACTACTTCGGCTATCCTATAACCCCTCAAAATGAGATAACAGAATATATGTCCAGGGAGTTAGAAAAGGTGGGCGGTTCTTTTGTACAGGCAGAAAGTGAGATCGCTGCAATCAATATGGCGTACGGCGGTGCGGTTGCAGGAGGCAAAGTATTCATTTCCTCTTCGTCACCGGGTATTGCATTGATGCAGGAAGGGTTCTCTTTTATCTGCTCCGCAGAGATCCCGTTAGTAATATTGAATGTATCAAGAGGCGGACCGGGGGTAGGGACCATCCAACCGGGACAGGCAGATTATTATCAAGCCACCAGAGGAGGGGGAAACGGAGACTACCATCTTTTCGTATATGCGCCATCCTCCATACAAGAAGCAGTGGATATGATGTCAAAGGCTTTTAAAATAGCGGAAGAGTATAGAAACCCGGTCATGCTTTTAGCCGACGGCATGCTGGGGCAGATGATGGAACCCGTTATACTGCCGGATCCTACCCTTGCTGTAAAACAGGAGGATATCCCCAAGGTTAAGCCCTGGGCTTTAACAGGCACAAAAGAATCCAGACCGCACAATGTGATCAGATCTCTATATTTGAAGGCGGAAGAGCTGGAAGCTCGGATTCTGGCTCTTGATGAGAAATATCAGCGGGCAAAGGCAGAGCTTGTGGAATATCAAACGATAAATCTGGCGGGTGCGGAAGTCGTTTTTGTTGCATATGGTTCTACTGCACGAATTACAGAAGAGGCAATCGATTTACTTGCGGAGGAGGGCATCAGAGCAGGCCTGATAAGACCCGTTAGTTTATGGCCGTATCCCTATGAAGCTTTTGATAAAATACCACAGAGTACAAAAGCGGTCATCTCCGTTGAACTTAGCAGAGGACAGATGATAGATGATGTAAAAATAGGCTGCTGTGGAAGATTCCCCGTCAGTTTATCAAGCAGAGTGGGCGGAATGTTGATCACTCCGCAGGAGATCGCAGCTGATGCGAAAAAGGCACTGGGGGTGGAATGATGAAAACGATTTTCGAACTCACAAAGGGAATTCTTCCCGAAGAAACGACCTATTGTCCCGGCTGTACCCATGGGATCGCGCACCGTCTGATTATGGAAGTGCTTGATGAAGAAAACCTTCTCGGAGATGCTATTGGAGTTGCCCCGATCGGTTGCAGCATTATGGCGCATCACTACATGGATGTGGATATGTGTGAATCCACTCACGGCAGGGCTCCTGCCATAGCCACCGGGATCCGAAGAGTGCAACCTGATAAAATAGTATTTACCTATCAGGGAGACGGGGACCTGGCTTCCATCGGAACGGGTGAAATCGTTCAGGCCGCACACCGTGGAGAGAGATTCACAACCATATTCATCAATAATGCAATCTATGGGATGACCGGAGGGCAGATGGCCCCCACGAGTCTGATCGGACAAAGGACAACCACATCGTTAGAGGGTAGAAAAAAAGAAATCTCGGGAATGCCGATTCGCATGGCAGAGCTTCTTGCAACCATTGACGGCGCCGTATTTGTAGAAAGAGTCGCTCTGGACTCTCCTGCCAACATTCGAAAAGCAAAGAGAGCCATAAAAAATGCATTTTTGGTTCAGCAAAAAGGATTGGGATTCAGCTTCGTGGAAGTCTTATCGACATGCCCAACCAACTGGGGATATGATGCCGTAAAATCACTCGAATGGCTCAGGGATAACATGATCCCCTACTATCCCCTTGGGAATCTGAAAACTCCCGGGGAGGTGAAATAAGTGGCTACACATAAATTGATCATTGCCGGGTTTGGTGGTCAGGGCGTCATGCTGATCGGTCAGATGATCGCATATGCCGGGATGCTGGAGGGCAAGGAAGTGACATGGATGCCATCTTATGGACCGGAGATGAGAGGAGGAACAGCCAATTGTACCGTGATCGTATCCGATAAAAAGATCAACTCTCCCATCATATCCGAAGCGACTTCTGTGGTCGCCATGAACCTGCCTTCTATGGTCAGGTTCGAAGATACGGTCGTGCCCGGAGGAAAGTTGTTTGTAAACCGGTCGTTAATAAAAGAAAAGCCCGGGAGAGATGATATAGATGTATATTACATTGATGCTAACGAGATAGCAGCCGGCCTGCAAAACGATAAAGCAGCCAATATGGTGATCCTGGGGGCAATTGCCAGAGTTACGGGTATCGTGGAATTAGAAAGTATCGAAAAGGTGATGGAAAAGTTATTTATAGGTAATAAGTCCAAGCTTATACCTTTAAATAAACAAGCTTTGACAGCTTGGAAAGGGTGACGTTTCTATAATTCCAACACTAAAGAGAGGAGAGGGTAATTTATTAATGTTGGAATTCGAACCGTATGGTGAAGTCTGAGTGATTATTAAGAGAGAAGAGTATGATGACAAACATCATAGGAGGGAGAAAATGAAAAAAATTTTACCTGTACTATTAGTATTAGTACTGCTGGCCACGACGATTACCGGCTGCGGAGGCGGCGGTAACGGAGGAGAAGGCGGAACAGACAGCGAACCGTTCAAAGTAGGTGCTATCTATCCGTTAAGCGGTGCCAATGCGCTCTTAGGTAACCAGTGTCTGACTGCTGTTAAAATTGCAGTTGACATGGTTAACGAAGCCGGCGGCGTTCACGGCAGACAAGTCCAGTTGATCGAAGCTGACGCTCCGGATCCAACTGCAGCTACGACAGAGGCCGGAAGATTGGTCGATCAGCAGGGTGTCGAAATCATCTTCGGATCGCTGGCTAGCGGAAATGCCATTGCAATAGCCGGTGTTACCGAGAGGACCGGGGTATCCCTTGTTGAATCAGGCGGCGTTGCTGATGCCCTTACGGATTCAGGCTTCAAAAACGTATTCAGAATTCTTGATAAAGGATCTCTTCGTGGTGCAACCGGTGCCAATTATGTAGGGACTGCCATCGCGGACATGCTGGGTATAGCTCCCAGTGATCTGAGAGTTGCCATCATTCACGAAGAATCCAGTTACGGTACATCTGTTGCAGATGGCGCAGAAGCCAAAGCAATTGAGCTTGGAATGAATGTAGTTGCACGCGAGCATTACGCAACGACGATTACTGACATGTCTGCTCTGGTATTAAAGATAAATGAAGCAAAACCAGATGTGTTGCTGTCTGTAAACTACATCAACGATGCAATTTTGCTCGTTGACACATTAAAACAGTATAATGCAGTTCCGAAGGTGTTCATGGGACTCGGAGCAGGAACTACGGATCCTAACTTTGCAGCAACCATCGGAGCTGATTCTGATGGGTTCTTCTGCACGGACATGCCGACGAACCTTCCTTTAGATGTATTTAAAGACGAAGAAATGAGAGCTACTGTAAGCGCATTCAGAGAAGCCTTCTTAGAGCAATACCCCGACTTACTTAATGTATCCATCGCTGCCGAAGCTGCCTTTGCAGGCGCATATACATTTATGACTGAAATTCTTCCCAATGCGGAGACACTGGATCCGGAATCGATCCGTGAAGCTGCTTTAACTACTAAGCTGGATATGACGACTCTCGGATTTGGATGGGATTTAGGCGATGATGGACAGAACTATGCCGCTTCTGCAAATATCAACCAGTGGCAGGGTGGTGAAGTTGTTACGATCTATCCGGAAAAGCTTAAGAACGGGGATGTAATCAATGTACCTCTCCCGATTGCGTCAGAGTAACGTTTTGTAACATATATAAGAATCCCCACAATCATTTCGATGATTGTGGGGGCTCTTTGTTACATAATAAAGGAGCAAAACATGGAACAAATTTTACAGGTTTTCATTTCAGGTATTTTCTCCGGAGGGGTTTATGCATTGGTCAGTGTCGGGCTGGCTTTGATCTTTGGTATCATAGGGCTCGTAAACTTTGCTCACGGCGAATATTTGATGCTGGCAATGTATTTTGCTTATTGGATGTATAACATCATAGGGCTCGATCCTTATCAGTCACTGCTGATCAATCTGGCCGTTATGGCTATTATCGGGTATCTGACTTATAAAATCATAATGGAACGTGTGCTTGAAGCGGATCACTCCATACAGATCATATTGACGCTGGCACTGTCAATGGTGCTGCAAAACCTTGCACTTATGCTTTGGAAAGCAGATTATAGAAATATCAGGATCGATATGACTACGGATACGACCCATATAGGTTTCCTCACGCTGAGCACCCCAAGAGTTGTGGCATTCGTTATCGCCATAGGAGCGTCTGTCCTGCTGTATATGTTTCTGCAAAAGACATATACAGGAGCAGCTATGAGAGCCGTTGCTCAGAACGGCAAAGCGGCTCAGCTTATGGGAATCAATTTGAAAAGGACCTACGGACTGGCCTTTACGATCGGCATCAGTCTGGTAGGCCTGGCAGGACTGCTTCTGTCTCCCATATACCCTGCGTTTCCTCTGGTGGGATCCAACTTCAGTACCCTGGCCTTTATAGTTGTGGTTATAGGAGGGTTAACAAGTATCCCGGGAGCCATAATGGGAGGTTTACTCATCGGAGTTGTGGAAAGCTTCGCCGGATATTTTGCCGGACCGGCATATCAGCAGGCAGCATATTTCCTTCTATTTATCTTAGTACTAATATTTAAACCAAACGGCTTGTTTGGCAGATCATAAGAAAGAAGGGAGTATGAAATGATAAATAAACTTTTGTCAAAAAATAACTCTGTTCTATGGATAATTGCCCTCGCTTCCATTATCGTACCATTCTTTTTGCCGAACAGGTACTTTCAGGACATAGCGGTTATGACCTTTTTATGGGCGGGGCTTGCCTGTTCATGGAACCTCTACAGCGGTTATTGTAATAGATTGAGCATAGGACATGCAGCCTATCTTGGGATCGGTGCATATTCATCTACTTTACTCTATGTAAACTTCGGAATATCGCCCTGGATCGGAATGATTGCAGGAGGTGCTATTTCAGCAGTAGCAGCCTTGATCATAGGCGGTACCACCTTAAGGCTGAGGGGTACTTTCTTTGTACTCTCTACCATAGCCTTTGCAGAAATACTGAAAGTAATGACCATTACTTCAAAGGACATTACAAAAGGTGCACTCGGTGTCTTTATTCCTTATGAACCTGGATTTTCGAATATGATTTGGGCAAGCAAAATACCATATGCTTTCCTTACTTGGATATATATGATCATCGTATTACTTATCTGCGTCAAAATGGAGAGATCTAAGCTTGGTTATTCACTGATAGCAGTGGGTGAAAATCAGGAGGCTGCTGAAAACCTGGGAGTAAACTCCAGCAGAACCATGTTGATCGCATTTGTGATGAGTGCTGTGCTCACCTCTTTTGGAGGGACGATCTATGCACAGTACATCATGTTTATAGAGCCCACGTCGGTAATGTCTCTTATGAACTCGATAAACTTTATTTTACTGGCAATTACAGGCGGCATGGGAACTGCCTTTGGTCCTATGGTAGGATCTTTTATCCTGACACCGATTTCGAACTTGCTCAGAGGCTACCTTTCATCGGTCAGCGGATTGCATACTTTCGTATTGGGTTTGATTCTGATTGCAATCCTCTTATTCAGACCGGATGGTATATTACCTCAGCTAAAGCTGTTCTTTAACGGCCTTATCAAAAAAAGCAAGGCAACAAAAGGAGTTTAACTATGTTACTAAAAATAGATTCCGTGACAAAGAAGTTTGGGGGATTAAGCGCAGTTTCTGATGTTTCTTTTGAGCTGGAAGAAGGAAAGATCCTGGGGCTGATCGGTCCAAACGGAGCAGGAAAAACCACCCTGTTTAATTGCATAAATGGCACACTCCCCATAACGGAAGGTACTATAACCTTCAATGGTGAGCAAATATCCGGCAAAAAGTCTTATCAAATTGCCAGACTGGGCATTGCCCGAAGTTACCAGGTCACACAGCCTTTTGGAAACATGACTACGCTCCAGAACGCTATGGTAGGTGCATTTTGTAAAACAAAGAGCTACAACGAAGCTGAATCCATCGGGTTAAACGCTCTAAAGACTGTACAACTGGATCATAAGGCGGGAATCGTCGCAAAGCACCTGAATTTAGGTGAACGTAAGAAGCTTGAAATTGCAAAAGCTCTGTCTACCCAGCCAAAAATGCTTCTGCTGGATGAGGTAATGGCCGGACTTACGTCTACAGAAGTTCAGGACATGGTCAAGATCATAAGAGAGATCAATGCAACCGGGATAACGATTATAATTATCGAGCATATCATGGAGGCGATCATGTCTCTGTCTGAGCGTATTATAGTACTCAATTTCGGCAAAAAAAT
>Ga0123334_1001982_pt1 | contig 24459 bp, 17 predicted proteins | sample BiotimSIPDNA_FD_89706 | JGI IMG/M metagenome (GOLD analysis project Ga0123334, IMG submission 89706) | Anaerobic biogas reactor microbial communites from Washington, USA - Biogas_R1 time_0 SIP DNA | ecosystem: Engineered > Bioreactor > Anaerobic > Unclassified | place: Washington, USA... | reverse complement strand
CTGGGCGATTTCGATGCCGACAGTCTGGTGCCCTGGACGCGCATTCCCATGAGCGTCGTCAACTGCGAAGCCCACCAACAATTGGCCCTCGAGATGGCCAGGAAATCACTGGTGTTGCTTAAAAACGATAAAAGCGTGCTCCCATTGCCCTCTACAGCAGAAGGCTTGTTGGTGATGGGACCCAACGCCGACAACGAAACCATGCAATGGGGTAACTACAACGGCACACCATACAAAACCATCACCATACTTCAAGGCCTGGAAGCAGCCCTAAACACATCCTTGCCCCATATCAAGACTCCTCATGTGGTGGCTGAGGACAAGGTGCAGTCTACCGTCGATTCCTTGATGGCCCTTTTGCCGGCCTGTGAAAAGGTCATCTTTGTGGGAGGCATCTCTCCCCGCCTGGAAGGTGAGCAGATGCGGGTCAACTTACCAGGTTTCAAGGGGGGCGACCGCACGACCATCGAACTACCTTCCGTCCAGCGCGCATTGGTCAAAGCCCTCGCAAAAGCCGGTAAACAAATCGTCTTTGTCAATTGCTCTGGGTCAGCCATGGGGCTGTCAGAGGAAGACAAGGTGTGCAGAGCCATCCTGCAAGCTTGGTACCCCGGGGAAAAAGGGGGACAAGCCGTTGCCGATGTCCTGTTTGGAAAGTACAACCCATCCGGTCGATTGCCCATCACCTTTTACACGGGCGACAACCAACTGCCCGACTTCGAGGATTACAGCATGAAGGGCAGGACTTATCGTTTTCTGGAAACCAAACCCCTCTACCCCTTCGGGTACGGTCTGAGCTATACCAATTTCACGTATAGCAACCCCAGTATCGACAAAAGTGCTAAAACGGTTTCCGTTACAGTGACCAACACGGGTAAACGAAGCGGTGAAGAAGTGGTGCAACTCTACGTACAACGAACCGCCCCGCAAGCCAGAGCCAAAGCCCTCAGAGGCTTCAAACGCATCTCACTTCAACCAGGAGCTTCCATGGTGGTGACCTTCGAACTGGACGAAGCGACCCTAGCGTTCTACGACGCCAAATCGGGCGATGTAGCAGCTTTACCAGGCACTTACCAGTTGGAAGTAGGTAGCAGTTCGGCATCAGAAACCTGCAAACGAGTCGTATTCCATTTGTAAAGTACAAAGGAACTTAACGAACAATCGTTAGTCCTCATCCTGGAGACCGGCTGCGGCAGCCTCATCCAGCAGCCAACACAAACGGCCATCAATCGGAGCCACCAAGGTAGCCGGCAACGTGGCAGTTTCGTTTGAACCACCAGTTTCGCAGGTAGCAACCTGGCGCCTGATCGTTGCTATGATGGACGCTTTACTGGCCCCCGTCACTAAAAAGGCGACAGCAGAAGCCCTATTGATGAGAGAACCAGTCAAGGTCACCCTAGCCTGGCCTGTCACAGGATGCACCACAGCCTCACACCACTGATTAGTATTGAACAACGCTTCATTGCCAGGGAAAATGGAGGCCGTATGCCCGTCGTCACCCAGGCCCAACACCACTAAATCGAAACAAGGGAAACCACCTGTAAGGGGCAGCATCGTTTGAAGCAAGTCGCGGTACCGCTTAACCTCACAAAGAGGATCGTTTTCCCCCCTGATGCGGTGAACTTGATCATTGGGAATCTCCAATGGATCCAACAAGTGCACTTTGGTCATCCTGTAATTACTGTCCAGGTCTTCGGGCGACACACAGCGCTCATCGCCCCAAAAAAAACGTATGGTCTGCCATGGTAGGCCTGGCTGTCCTGCGGACACAGCGTCTTTCTCCAGGGCCACCAAGGCATCAAACAACGCAGCCGGGGTAGAACCACCTGAAAGGGCTATGTTGAAAAACCGACCTGCAGGCAATGACGACAACGCATCGTTTAGCCATTGACGGCAGAATCTAGCCATCGCTTGAATAGATGCAAAAGTCTCCATGGATTTCATAAAGCACAATATTGACCGTCTTCACCCAGATTCTTACAGGGGTAGTGCCAGCCTTCGGGGTAATCGTCTATCAGACCATTGGCCAACACCGGCCCAAAGGTGCCGGCAGGGTAAAATTCCAGAGAAGCCTTTTCTTCCGCCCACACCCGCTGTATGGGGGCCACAAAACGCCAGGCAGCTTCGACAGCATCGGCTCTGGCGTAAAGGGTGGAATCGCCCAGCATGGCATCATACAGAAGACGTTCATAGGCTGATGGCAGATGTTTGTCTGACAGTTCGTCGTAGTGAAAATCCAGGTTGACAGGTTTCACAATAAATCCGGCACCCGGTTGTTTCATCCCCACCTTGAGCAAGATGCCTTCGTCGGGTTGAATGCGGATGATGAGTTTATTGCAACAAGTCTGTTCCTGATGCCCCTTGAAAAGCATCAACGGAGTCGGTTTAAAATGAACCACAATCTCAGTTACGGAGATGGGCATACGCTTGCCGGTCCGGACATAGAAAGGCACGCCGCCCCAACGCCAATTGTCAATGAAAAATTTGACAGCCACGTAGGTTTCTGTCATGGAGTGAGGCTCCACTCCAGGTTCTTCCCTGTAACCAACCACATCTTTCCCTTGTACCTGAGCGGCTCTGTACTGCCCTCTTACTACTTGCAAGGGCACATCCTCCTCCCGTATTGGTTTGAGCGCTTGCAGCACCTTGAATGTTTCGTTGCGTATAGCATCGGGGGCCATGGAAGAGGGTGGCTCCATGGCTGTGAAACCGACCACCTGCAGCAAGTGGTTCTGTAGCATATCCCTCAATGCTCCTGCCCCTTCATAATACCCTCCCCGGCTACCGACGCCCAGGCTTTCAGCTGCGGTGATTTCCACATGATGAACGAAATTACGGTTCCACAGAGGTTCAAAAATGCCGTTGGAGAAACGTAAAACCAACAGATTCTGTACCGTTTCCTTGCCCAAGTAATGGTCAATGCGGTAGATTTGATCTTCCTTAAACGTGGCGTGCAAATCGTCGTTCAAGCGGTGACTACTGGCCAGGTCATAGCCAAAGGGTTTTTCCACAATGAGGCGTCTGAATCCCCCCACCTCCTGGTTGAGTCCCACCGATGCCAGGTTGGTGGCAACGGTGCCAAAGAGACTCGGCACTAACGAAAGGTAAAACACGATGTTGGTGGCTCCGCGATCCAGTTTGGTTTCCAGCAGCGCCTTCAAACCTTGGTAGCTCGTTGCATCGGCCGGATCCATGGCATGATACGTCAATCGACCACAAAATTCCTGCACCTTGGCTTCATTCAAATGGTAGGGCTCTGAAAAGGCTCTTATGCCTTCCGTCATTTTACCCCTGAAGGTTTCATCACTCAGCGTTGTACGGCTGACACCGATAACCTCAAAATGCGTAGGCAATAGCTTCTGGTGGTGCAAAGCATACAAGGCTGGCATAAGCTTGCGGTATGTCAAATCGCCTGAGGCCCCGAAAATAACGAGTATTTGATCATTGGGTATCTGCATGCTTTTTTAGATAGTTGGTTATATAATTACAAATATACAACTTAGATGGTCGGTTGGTATCTATCCCCTCAGATCTTCACTGCAAGACGGCTGTTTCGCATTATTTACCCCTCCTGTTTGACGGTTTTTTAGACCTCTTTCTTCTGAAAAAGTTGTTTCTTTGTGACATTCGTTGGAGACCAGAACCTTGATCTTTTCCGACTTTAACTGTAACACAAACACTCCCATGAAACGCAGCTTTTTCTCAACCAACAATAACCGTCTGTGGCTTGGCAGCCTTCTGTTGGGCAGCCTGGCTTTACTCAACCTTACAGCCTGTGACTCGGACGATATTGATGGCAACCTCTATACCAAGATTGTTCCCAACGTCGGGGAATACTTAAACGACTACCCGGCCGCATACTCTGAATTCACGGCCATTCTTGACACGACTGGCGTAATGGGATTGCTGAGTACATATGGTTCATATACCTGCTTTGTTCCCGACAACGATGCCATGGCACTCTACTACCAAAGCAAGGGCAAACAAGGTTGGAGAGATTTTGAAACGGACAGCCTCAAACAGTTCGCTTATGACCACATCATCATGGGTTGGACTATCCATGCCAATGAATTCCCGAAAGCCGGACGTATTCCCTACATTTCCATGAGCGATCGTTACATTTCCATCAATCTGCAGGAAAACGGCGATTTATTGGTCAATGGCAATGCACGGGTTAAGGAAAGGGATATTGAGGTGCACAATGGCATCATCCACCGGATAGAAATGGCGTTGAATCCTGTCAGGGATGGCATCCTTGAAGTTGTTGCCAAAGACTCCATGTTCGGCCTGTTTTACCAAGCCCTGGAAGCAACAGGGCTAGCCGACTCCTTGTTGGATGAAGAAGACAAAACATACGATCCCGAATTGTATGAGGACTTGATCAACACCCGTCTTGAAGACAAAAACTGGTTTTACGAAACCCTCCCACAGCGCCGTTTGTTTGGCTATACCCTGTTGATGGAAAGCGATGCAACCTTTGCAGCCAATGGCGTCACCGACCTTCCCAGCTTAATCGCCAAGGCCGCCAGCATATACGACGAGGTTTACCCTGAAGATGCCGGCATCAAAGCCCTTACGGACAGACGCAACAGCCTGAACCGCTTCATCGCGTATCACCTCATCACCAAGGAGCTGGGCTACACCCGTTTCATCGACGACTACGATACCGATCAGATGATCAAGACCAGAGACATGTATGAGTACATTGAAACCATGTGTCCCAATACACTGATTGAGGTACGCAAACGTCGCAGCGCCAATGGCGTCAACGTGATAAACTGGGATCCCACCACAAACACATCGGTCAAGATTGTACGATCCAACTCTGATAAGGAAGCCGGAAACGGTGTGTATCATGAAATTGACAACCTGCTGGTATACAGCAAGGAGGTACACACCATGCTGAGCACCAAGCGACTTCGTTTCGACTCCTCCAGTTTGTTTGACGAATTGGCCAACAACAACATGAGGGGGCGCGGCGTTACCGATCCCAACCTGCGATTCCTTCTACCCAGGGGTTACCTGAAAAGGGTCACCAGCTCTGAACAAACCACGCTGGGTTATTTGACAGGGTATCCAAAATACCAGAACTACGAAGGAGATGAAATCTTCCTGAGGGCCAAGAAGGGCAGTCTGTACGATTTCACCATCGAATCGTTACCCATACCAGAAGGCACCTATGAGGTGCGGTTTGGCTACGGTGCCAACAGTAATCGTGGTGTTGCTCAGCTCTACTTTGATGGAGAGCCCTGTGGTGTACCCTTGAACTTAGCCAACCTCGGCTCAGATGCAGCCATCGGTTTCGAAGCCCCTGGCACCAAAGATGATGACGTCGATGGTTTCCAGAACGACAAGATGATGCGCAACCGCGGTTACATGAAGGCGCCCGCTGTTTTCCGCGCTCCCAATGATGAATGGTTCAAAGGCCAGGAGGATTCAAGGCACAGCCCCAACCTGCTAAGACGTATTCTGGGTATATTCAGGTTTACCGAAGCCGGCACCCACACCCTTGGCGTAAAAGGCCTCAGTGGTGGTGAATTCATGTTTGACTACCTTGAATTCGTGCCCACCAGCATCCTTGAAACAGAAGACATCTATTAAATCTTTCTTAGAAAAGATACCCCAACGAAACCATCAGACGTTGTTGGTTCATGTTGTAAAAGGGGTTGTAATTGATATTGGTGAGGGGGTAAGGTGTTTCTTTACCCATCCGGGTTGTCGTCAAACGATGGTTGACCTCCAATTGCCAGTTGTTACGTTGAATTCCAATGCCATAACCGTACCCACCCAGCAAAGTATTGAACGCAAATTTATCGTTCAGGGTCGTGTAGTCTTCCGGCTTATCATTCATGGATCCAGCCAGTCGCACACTCAAGAAAGGAGCGAACTGGGCAAAGAAAAGGGTCTGTTTATAACGGATACCGGCCTGGATGTTCAGGGGTAATTCCAAATCATAGGTTCTCAGCACGTAGCTACTCTCTGTTAACCCCATGCTGGTAAAATGGCTGTTTGCAGCAATGTTCAAAAGCCCCCCCCCCGTTGTGAACAAGCATTCAGGCTGGACGGCCAGTCCCCAGGCAAAATCACTCCAGAACGTCTTCTTTCTCGCAACCGGCTTCGTTGCGTCAATCTTCTTGAAGGCCTGACCAAGGGGACTGTATTGGATAAAAATCCCAACATGGCCATTGACTATCGGGTCCACATCGCTCAATAGCAAAGAGGTGGTTTTAAGGTCTGTCATACTGGCTCCACCTTTTAGACCAGTTCTCAGTTGAGCTTGAGTAAGGTTGGGCATTAAAAGGGCAAAAAAACCAATCAGCAGGCAGGCATGAAGCTTTCGTTTCATAGTGATTTTATAGAGGGTTAGTACGTTCTGAGTCGGTAAAAGTAACCATATTCACTCTCCTGGCAAAAATCCGGCCAGGAATAACTAAAAAACCGTCTTCAACTGCGAAACCAACAGGGGTTTTCCAGTGAAGACGGTTGATGGGGTTATAATCCTACATAAGTAGGTTTATTCAATATTTATTCAAGCTCCAACCGACTAATTTCTTTTTTTAGCGCCTCTAGAGCGGCTTTTTTTTTAGCCAAATCCTTTGCTTTGCGGTTTTGCTTTTCTTCTGATTCTTTTTGCTTGGCAACAACCTTGGCTTCTTCAATTTTTACTTTGACATCTTCCACTTTGCTGAACAACTTCAACAATTGTTTTTCTGTCATTTTTGCTCCCTCTTTTTTTATTGCTTTAAAGAGCGCATCTACAGCCTCAATAACACCTTCAGCCTTGTTTACAATAGGTTGATCAGCGCCGGCTTGTTTTTTCATCCGACTTTTTACTTGAGCTAATGTCTTTTTCTTTTCCGTCTCGGAGAGGGCTTTGAATGCTGCAATCTTTTCTGCAGACTTGCCCGTCAAATAAACTTTCTCAGCTTCCAAATAGGCAGAATAAGGCAGTGGCTTTTTTCCTCTTTTGCTTTTCGTTTCCATGTTCTTAAAATGAATATGTTTAACAACCGCACAAATATACACATTTGTGAAAATAAACAAAAGATTTTACGTGTTATTATCAATTTTTTTCAATTTAATGCCAAATACCTAACCTCAACCCCATAAAATGGTTCCTTATAAGGGCTCACATTTTGTCGCCTTACTCGCGGAAAGCCAGAATGGTACGATAGACCCGTTGTTTAATTTCTTCGGCTGTCGGATTGAGTTCTTCTTTGCTGAATGTGCCATTTTCGGGATCAATCCGGTCATACACCATATTATACAGCTCAAAAATAATGGACAAACTGAGGCGGTATCGGGGTTCCAGCAGGGGAGTCACTGTCTTGATCATCTCGCTGGTCTGCTCTTTGTACAAGGTAGCCTGCTGATAGTAGGCACGTACGACACGCCTGAACGCATCGGGGACAACATCGGCTTTGGCAATCAAGGGTAAGTCGGCCCTGGTTAGCCCCTCTTTCGCCAGCATATCATCGGCAAAATAGGTCAGGTTGTTGTCGGTGTCTTTGCGAAAATCCCTTATAATGTGTACGAAGTAGCTGAACATGGCACAGGGAGTGGCTGCGGCTCGAACATCAAAACTCGGTTTGAGGTACGCACCGTTTTTTGCCCTTAGCCCGCACAAGTGTACGAAAATGGAAGCGGGAGCTACCGAAGCGCCTTTACTATAATCCACAAACGCCTTGAGTGTTGGGAAGCCATCGTGCATGATGTCGTACACCATCGACCGGGCAAAGGAGCGCATGGGCCAGAGTGGGATTCTAAAGCGTTCAAACGTTTCCACAACGGCCTGATGTTCGGCGCCTTTTCTGGCACCTTCCAGCAGACTACTTGTCCAGGCATTGACACCATTCATCAATTCTTCCCGATCGGCATCGGTTAAAACCGGGTGCTCCGTTTTAAAATTATCCACCAAATCGTCAACGGCACGCATAAGGGTATAACAGGTCCTGGCAGCCTGGTAACGGTCTTCATCCCAGAAATTGGCGGCAATTAAAATGTTGGGATGATCTTTAATGGCGTTGAAATCGATGGATTCAAACTGAGCCAGGGCGGTTTCTTGCGTTGTCATGGCGAGATTGGTTACGAGGTTACAGATTTGAGGGCACGGTCTGGCTACGTGCTAAGTCTGCGGCAATGCGTTCGCTGGTCAATTGAGCGGAGAGCAAAACCAGAGGTACCCCATTGCCAGGATGAGTGCTACCTCCTGCAAAATAGAGATTCTTATAGCGGTTGTGCCGGTTGTGGGGTCTGAAATAGCCCATTTGCAACAGGCTATGGCTGAGACTACCAAATACAGCCCCTTTGGTCACATTGAAATGGGAATTCCAATCACCGGGATGAGCCGTCAATTCAAATTTGATGTGTGCCTCCAGATCTTCCATTCCCTCCTGGCTGAGCCGCTTGAGCACAAATCGCCTGGCGGTATCCATCAAGGCTTGCCAGTCCTGCTGTTTAGTAGGATCAACATGACCAACCGGCACTAAAATGGAGAGTGTATCCTGACCTTCGGGTGCGGCAGAGGGGTCTGAGGTAACAGGTGCATGGACATAGAAACTGGGCGTTTCCGACAATGCCTTATCGATGAATATCTTATCAAAACCCTCCTTGTAAGGCTCAGCTAAAAAGACGTTGTGGTGGTACAGTTGTGGGTAGCGTTTGTCAAGCCCCCAGTGAAAAACCAACGCCGAACAAGAATAGGAACAGCGTTTGAGTCTGGCTGTTTTTCGCTTATCATCCAAAAGGTGTTCGTACACATAGGGGAGGTCAGCGTTGGCTACCACCAGGTCGGCGCGGTGTTCATGGCCATCTTCAAGTACGACACCATCTACCCGATGGTGACGGACGAGTATTTGTTTGACAGGCGAGGCACAGTGTACCTTCACCCCCAATCGGATGGCCTCCTGCAATAAAACGTCAACGATCTGATACATACCTCCTACCGGAAAAAGGGATCCTTCCGTTAACTCAGCCGCCGGCAACATGGAAAAAAGGGCGGGCGCAGTATAAGGATTCTGTCCGACGTAGATATTCTGAAAGGTAAGTATCTTCTGAAGGTGGGGTTCCTTAACCCATTGCTTGATGTAAGGCATGTGCCGCAAATGGGCCTTGATGGTGAATAAGAGGCCGATGTTGCGAAAGTTTATGAACTGAAACAGGTGCGTGAAATTTCGCCCCAACAAACGGTTCAGGGAAACCTGAAACATGGTATACCCCTTCGTTACATAGGTTTTGATCCTATCGGTACTACCGGGCTCCAGCTTTTCCACCTGGGTGTTGAAGGCAGCCTGGTCGGTGGTAAAGTCAAAGGTGACGCCATCGTCAAAAAACAACCGGTATATATTAGTCAAAGGCTTGGTTTCCAGATTCTTATCGACCGATAATCCTAATTTTTCAAACGCATCCCTGTAGATAGAGGGCATGAGGTAGATGGTTGCCCCCAGATCGAAACGATGGCCGTCTTTGCATATTCTGCCGCAACGCCCACCGGGTTGACCGTTTTTTTCAAATATTGTAACGTCCAAGCCCAATTTGGCGAGGTGTATAGCTGTAGCCAGCCCTCCTACTCCGGCACCAATGATGATGGCTTTATTGGCAGTACTGCTCATGGCATAAAATTTCTGACATAAAAGTAATGTATTTTCTGATTGAGACGACGTTACATTGACGTTCTTTAGCTGATTTTATAACATCTGTCCATCGTTTTCCTTTTTTTTTTCGAAAAGCCGTGGATTTCAACGCCCATATCGTGTCCTTTTGGTATTTTTGCCCTTAACACGCGCCATTGGCGCCCAAAACGTTATTCGCCATGTTGAACTATATCACCTGGACCTTCAGACCCGACATCTTCTTTCTTGGCAATTGGGAGGTTCGTTGGTACGGGCTTTTTTTCGCCATCGCTTTTTATGTGGGCCTGGTCATGATGACAAAAATGTTCGCCCATGAGAAAGTCAAACCCAACTGGGTGGATAGCCTTTTCGTTTACGTCATCGTGGCTACTGTTATTGGGGCCAGATTAGGACACGTGTTTTTCTATGCCTGGGACATGTACAAGGAAAATCCCTGGGATATCCTGAAAGTGTGGGAAGGGGGTTTGGCCAGCCACGGTGGTGCCATCGGTATCGTTCTGGCCGTAGCCCTGTATTCCCGCTATGTTACACACCGCAATATGTTATGGACCTTGGACAGGCTGGTCGTTCCCGTCGCCTTCGCAGCCATCCTCATCCGAACCGGCAACCTGACCAACCACGAGATTTACGGCCACACCACTGACCTGCCCTGGGGCTTCCGCTTCATTGAAAACATCAGGGCCTGGCAACACGGAGCCGATCCCATTTTCACCGAACCCTCCCATCCCACCCAGATTTACGAAGCGCTCAGCTACCTGGCCACCTTCCTGGTTCTGTCATTCCTCTATTGGAAGCACGCCACAGCCAAACACAGAGAAGGGCTTATGTTGGGGGTCTTTTTGATCGGCACGTTCCTAAGCCGCTTCCTCATCGAATTCATCAAGGAAGACCAGGAAGCGTTCGAAGCCACCATGACCCTGAACATGGGCCAATGGCTGAGTGTACCCTTCGTTCTGGCTGGTATCATCCTATGCTGGTGGGGGTTGAAGCGCCCTCCCCGCTACTACGACGAACCTGTCACCAACACCACTCCTCCCAAGAAGGCTCCAGCCTTTGAGTCGAATGTGAAAGGAAAAAAACGTTCGTAAGGTTTCTAAAAGCAGGGCCAAGACGATCGTTTGGCCTTCGCGGAGAGAGTCATTACCACTGTATTTCCCCCTTGCCCTGACGCAAGATAAGGGGCTCTTCAGCGGTGCAGTCCACAATGGTAGAGTGGACGGTGCCGCCGATGCCACCGTCAATAACCAGGTCAACACAGTTACCGTAACGTTCGTCAATGAGTTCGGGATCGGTGGAGTATTCGTCCAGGTTGTCCTGATCGTGTAATGACATGCTCATCAGAGGATTGCCTAACTCGGCAACGATAGCAGCCGCTATGCCGTTGTCCGGGATGCGGATACCCACCGTATTCTTCTGTTTAAACAGACGGGGTAATTTGGTACTGCCGTTAAGGATAAAGGTAAAGGGACCGGGAAGATTCCTTTTCAACAACTTATAAGTAGGCGTCTCAACCTTGGCGAATTCGCTGACTTGGCTCAAATCCTGGCAAATAAACGAGAGGTTGGCTTTGCGGGGATCCTCCTGTTTTAGTTTGCATATTTTCTCTACGGCCCTGGCGTGAAAAATATCACAACCAATGGCATACACCGTGTCTGTGGGGTAGATGATGAGTCCCCCCTCCCTCAAGGCATTGGCAATTTTCTGAATGACCTTGACGTTTGGATTGTCTTCGTACAGTTTGATCAGCATCACTAACGTGAAAAACAGACCGCAAAGTTAGGGTTTTTTTTAATATGCGATGGCAGCCCTGCAAAAAGATGCGGACTGCCATGCTGTAAGGTCAGAAGGGGAAACGATCGTTTATCCGTAAATGATGTTGCCGTTTTCGTCTTTGAATTCGTCAAAACTCTTGTTATACTGATTCATAGCCCTGAGGCTCATACCCATACTGGAGAAACCACCATCGTGGTATAGATTTTGCATGGTCACCTTACGGGTAAGGTCGGAGAATAGCACCATGCAGTAATCGGCACATTCGGCAGCCGAAGCATTGCCCAGCGGAGACATTTTATCGGCAAAGTCTAGGAGTCCGTCAAAACCCTTGACGCCGCTCCCAGCCGTGGTCATCGTGGGTGATTGCGAGATGGTGTTGATGCGCACCCCTTTTTCCCGACCATATATGTACCCAAAACTCCTGGCGATGGATTCCAGCAGCGATTTTGCATCGGCCATATCGTTGTATCCATAGAATGTGCGTTGAGCAGCCACGTAGCTGAGTGCCACAATGGAAGCCCCTTCAGCCATGGCGTCCTGCTTCTTGGCCACTTGTATCATCTTGTGGAAAGAAATAGCTGACACATCAAGTGTTGAGGACAACAGATTGTAATCCAGATCATCGTAGGTACGACGCTTGCGAACATTGGGAGACATACCGATGGAATGAAGCACAAAGTCAATCTTTCCGCCCAGCACTTCCTGAGAACGAACAAAAACTTGTTGCAAGTCCTCGACACTGGTGGCATCGGCCGGTATCAATTCGGCGTTCAGGCGTTCAGCCAACTCGGTGACAGTACCCATGCGGCAAGCCACAGGGGTGTTGGTCAAGGTGATGATGGCGCCTTCTTCTACGGCTCTTTCCGCCACCTTCCAGGCGATGGACATGTCGTTGAGGGCTCCGAAAACAATACCGCGTTTTCCTTTCAATAAATTATTTGACATACAAATGGGTTAAGAATTCGCTACAAAATTACACAATTCTATCGAATGTGTGCAATTTTTGAGGGAATTTCGGGGCCATTGTCAATAATCAAACCGCGATGCCATGCGCCAGGGGCGGGTATCTGTTTGGCCTGCAGCTTAGTGCTTCGCAAAGTTGGTGCAGCTGGAACCCGACCCTGAATCAAGGCCAAGGCTGTACCGAGCAAGCTCTCTTCCGTGTCTCCGAGTTCCAGAACACCAGGTGCTCCCGTGTCTTCTATCTGATAATTGGGGGTAAACCCTGCTGTAAAGTCAGATTGACCCCTTTTGTTGAAAAATTTAGCCACAATGGGCTGCATTCCCCAGGTATTCTTCGGATCGTTCTCCTCGTAAATGGAGATGGACGCGACGTTTTTACCATAAGTTTGATCGCCAATTAAAACCACGTTTCGATAGGCTTTAAGCCCGTTGATCAACTGCTCACTGGCTGAGGCCGTATATTCACCTGTCAACACATAAAAGCCATCCAAATCGCTACCGACAGGGTTTAGCGCTTCAATTACCCGACCATCCGACTTGATGGATGTGGCGAAATAGGTATTCAACGATTTCGTGCCGTACTGATTCAGGTAATAGGAGGTCAACGCCGTATTGTATCGGTAGTAGGTAAACACATTGTTTTCATCCAAAGTGGGCACAATCATGCTGGCCAGGTACGTGCCTGATGAGGAGTAACCACCGCTATTGTACCGTAAGTCTAGTACTAGGTGATTGATGCCTGCGGCTTTAAATCGGGCAAAAGCGCTGTTGACAGCCCTGTCATAGGCCAGGCTTTCATCCCCGTTGTCTGGTGCGAAAAAATGATAAACCAGGTAACCCACTTTATTTTGTTCATCAAGCGTGTACACGGTATCCAGGTACAGTGGGTGCTCAGCGTAGTCGGATTGCGTGGTCAGTGTTAAGGTTTTGCCTGCTGTCAACCCTGCAAATTGACCCAAATCGTTGTAGCGTTCATCCAACAAGGTGATGGTATAACTTGATGCCGCGATGGTCAACGCTGAACGATAATTGGTCGTGGTCAAGGTCACACCATTGATTTTGTCAAACCACATACCACGCTTGAGACCGGCTTGTTCAGCTGATGTACCCTTTTTCACGTAAGTGATTTGACCAACCACGGCATCGCTGGCCTCCTGAAACAAGTATATGCGGTAATCAAAGCCGATTTCTTGTGCCACCACGCCACTCAGCCCATCCACCAAGCTATGATAATCATCCTGAATCCATGAGAAACGATCACCATCGGGTGCAGTCTGTGAATTGAACGTGTACAGCAAGGATTCAAAATATCGATCAGGGCTCAATGTCTTATCCGACGAAGCGGGTAGCTTATCTGTCCAATAGTAGTAAACATCCATGTTGTCCTTAATCCAATCATTGATGTATTGGTGCTCGTTTTCTTCTTCTGTAACCGTTTCTTTACACGAAAAGACTAAAATGGCTGTCAGAATAAACATTACTGAACGGAGAAGGGGTAAACTGATTGATGGCTTCATGTTTCGTGGTTTTGTGGGTATTGTTAGATTACTCCTGATAATAAATGCGTTTGACGCGGTTAGAGACGGAAGTCAGTATTTCATACGGGATGGTACCCAGTTTGGCAGCCACTTCGGCCAAAGGTAATGCTTCACCGAACACGAGCACATCATCGCCCTCTTCGGCTTCAATATCGGTCACATCGACCATACAGGCATCCATGCAGACATTGCCGATAATGGGAGCTCTGCGACCATTGATGACGACCTCGCCCAGCCCATTGCCCAAATGGCGATCCAACCCATCTGCATAACCAATGGGCAGGGTGGCGATGCGTGAGGGCCTGCTCAACAGCGCTTTGCGGCTGTATCCCACACTTTGTCCGGCTTCAAGGTGCCGTATCTGGAGAATAGTGGTCTTTAACGAACTGACGCTCCTGACAGGTGAGCCCTTGACAGCCGAAATACCGTACAGACCAATGCCCAAGCGAACCATGTCGTATTGATGATCGGAGTAACGCTCTATGCCCGCCGAGTTTAGGATGTGCCGTAAGATGCGGTGCTGGAAGGCGGCTGATAGCTGGTTGGCCATGCGTTCAAACAAGGCCAGCTGGGTCTCAGTATAGTCATCAAAACGATCCTCATCGCTACCGGCCAGGTGTGAAAAGACGGAACGTACCCGCAACGATTCCTGCCCCTTAAGGCGTTCAATAAGCAGGGGCAAGTCGTGCTCCTCAAAACCGAGACGGTGCATACCGGTATCAAACTTGATATGAATGGGGTAATTGTCTACCCCCTCACGTTCGGCTTCCCGGATAAAGGCATCCAGCAATTTGAAACTATAGATTTCTGGTTCCAGTTTGTGTTCGAAAATAGTCGCGAAGCTACCGAATTCGGGATTCATGACCAGGATGGGCAGGGTGATCCCTCCATGTCTGAGTTCAACACCCTCGTCGGCCACAGCGACAGCGACGGCATCACAGGCGTGTGTCTGCAGGGTTTTGGCTACTTCAAGGGCACCACTGCCGTAACCAGCAGCTTTGACCATGGCAATCACCTGCGTGGTTGGCTTCAGATAGGTTCTGAAGTAATTCAAGTTGTGCACCAAGGCATCCAGGTTGACTTCCAGCACCGTTTCGTGCACTTTCAAGGAGAGGCGTTCACTGACCTCCTCAAACCCATAGGCACGAGAACCCTTGATCAGAACGGAGGTGTTTTTCAATTGTTCCAGGAGGCCTGATTGCAACAACCGTTCCGTTTTCAGAAAGAAATGAGCAGGCAGGGTGAACAAGTCGGCTTGAGCAGAAAGTTCCTTGCCAACGCCAATCAACCGGTCTACCTGCTTGCGCTGTAGCATTGCGGCGACCGTTTTATACAATTCGGCTGGTGATTGACCGCTTTGAAGAATGTCAGAAAGAATGAGGGTTCGGTTCAGATGGCCACCAGCAGCACGTCTGGCCTGAAAATCGAGTGCCAGTTCCAACGCATTGACGTCGGCGTTGTAACTATCATTGATAATCACACAGCCCCGCTTACCTTCTTTGACCTCAAGGCGCATGGCCACGGGTTCCAACTTAAGCAAACGTTCAGTAATGATGGCTTCCGGCAACTCCCTGAGCAGTAAAACAGTCAAGCAATGCAAGGCATTTTCCACAGAAGGATCATCGGCAAAAGGCAAGACAAGCCTGCCTTTCTGTCCTTTCCAGGTATAGGTGATGGCGGTACGCAAACCATCCAATTCTTCTCTTTGTACATATAGGGCGGCGTGGCTATCATGAAGCGACCATCCCACCAGCCTTTGGGCTGGATAAGCCTCTGTCAGGGCCTGATGGGCTTCCACATGGTCCAGGCAATAGACAATGGTGGCGCAGGATTTGAACAGCTTGACCTTTTCAGCCGCCTTTTCAGCCAGGGAGGTAAAGTTTTCCTGGTGGGCGGCACCGATATTGGTCAACAAACCCAGGGTGGGTTGAATCACGGCTTGCAGCGCTTCCATCTCACCGGGTTGAGAAATACCAGCCTCAAACAGCCCCAGTTCGGTTCCAGGATCCAATTGCCAAACCGACAATGGTACACCTATCTGTGAATTGTAACTGCGTGGCGAGCGTTCCACATTGACATCGGTGCGTAGCAATTGCCACAACCATTCTTTGACAATGGTCTTTCCATTACTCCCGGTGATGGCCCAGACGGGGCAATCAAAGCGGCGGCGGTGAGCAGCGGCCAACTGTTGGAGGGCCAGCAACGTGTCAGGCACCAATAAAAGCGAGGCCCCTGGCAAATCAGCGGGTTTGATGGCAGGATCGGATACGACAAAATGTCGGATACCCCGTTTGTAAAGGTCTCCAATGTAGCGATGGCCATCGTTTCGACTGGTCTTCAACGCAAAAAAGAGGCTCTCTTCCGGAAAAAAGGAGGAACGACTGTCGGTTAGCAACCAACTGATGCGCTGGTTCTCCACCACGTTGGCTTTAGCCTTCAGCAGTGCGGCAATCTCTTGAATGGTATAGGTGAGTGGTGTCATATCCATGTGGTTTCCGTGCTCTCAATGCTCACGGATAATGCGTTCAAAGAAGGCCCTCTCATCCTGTAACGTCAATGAGGGTTCACTGAGTGTCAACCCTTCAATGGCCGCCAGGTTTTTTTGAGCAAAGCGCTTGTAGGCCTCATCGTTGGGATGAAACGGTTTGTGCTCCATCGCTTTGTGAATAGCCTGTACTTGCCTGGCCATTTCGCGGGTGCCTTTATTGAAGAATGTTTCGGAAAAATGTTCCCAGATATAGGTCTGCGCCAAGAGAGAAGGGTGCAGCATGTCGTCGGCGAAAAAGCGGTAATCCCTCAAATCGTCGAGTAAAAGTTCGTAGGCGGGGTAATAGGTCACCGACTCAAAACGCTGACAGAGCGCTTCAATGCCCAGTAAAAGAACTGCTTTGCTCAGGTTGTTGGCATGCAGGCCATCTTTGAGGTGACGTATGGGACTGACGGTCAAGACTATCTTCAGGTTGGGCCGCCGTTCCAGCAGTTCATTGAAGAGTCGGGTAAACCGCTCCACCAGACTTTCCACGTCGAGACGCTCCCGTGTAAACTGGCTGGCCGGCCACTTATGGCAGTTAGCCACCACCTCGCCCGTATCCACACGTTTGTATAGCCATGCCGTTCCCACTGTCAGGATCAGGCAATCCGTGTTGCTGAGACCTTCCACCGCTTTGTCAAAAGCGGTGTTGATGTGGAGCATGGCCTGATCAGGGTCAGCATTTGAAAACGATCCGTGGTGATTGAAACTGTGGTATAGACCTTCGTGACAAACCAATTGATCGGCGTTGAAGGCCTCATTGGCCATCAGACGGGTCAGAGACTGCTCAATCGAGACTGGGTTGTATAAGACACCAAAGGGATTGACTATGGCACGGAAACCGCTCTCACGTAATCTTACTCCTGTCTGTTCGGCGAAACAGGATCCCATGACAAAAAACCGATTGGCATGCGTCAGGGTAAAGGGAGCCTGGGATACAGGCAATTTGGTTCTGAAATCCATGAGGGACAAAATTATAAAATAATATGGATGGGTACGTGAAAAAAGCGTACTTTTGCAAGCCAGATTCATGGATATGACGAAGACCCCCCTTCTTGACCGGATCCAGTACCCGAGCGATCTCAGGAAGCTGGAAATCAATGAGCTGAAGCAAGTTTGCGATGAATTACGACAACTAATCATTGATGAACTGGCTGACCACCCCGGTCACCTGGGTGCCAACCTGGGCACTATCGAACTCACTGTTGCTTTGCATTATACCATGCAAACACCGGAAGACCTGCTGGTGTGGGACGTGGGGCATCAGGCATACGCTCATAAAATACTGACGGGCCGCAAAGCCAGTTTTTCCACCAATCGCCAGTTCAAGGGCATCAGCGGATTTCCCCATCCTGCGGAAAGTTCCTATGACACCTTCGTCTCCGGGCATGCATCCAATTCCATCTCTGCCTCTCTAGGTATGTCGATTGCCACCAGGCTTGAGAAAAAAAACCGCTTGGTTGCCGCTATCATCGGCGATGGGTCCATGTCGGGTGGCCTGGCATTTGAAGGTTTGAACAACACCTCTGTACATCCAAACGACCTGCTGATCATCCTTAACGACAACCACATGTCCATCGACAGGAATGTGGGAGGGCTGAGTGAGTACCTGGTCAAAATGACCACATCCAAGCATTACAACAGCTTTCGCTGGAAAACATACCTGATGCTCAAGCGGTTAGGCATCATAGATGAAAACCGAAAAACCAGGCTGCTTCGTTTCGGCAACAGCCTCAAAGCCTTGCTCACCAACCAACACAACTTGTTTGAAGGGCTGAACATCCGTTACCTGGGTCCTGTGGACGGACACGATGTGGAAGGCCTGGTCAAGGTGCTCAAGGATATCAAAGACATGAAAGGGCCTAAGTTGCTGCATGTCTGTACCGTCAAAGGCAAAGGCTTCGCTCCGGCCGAACAGGATGCCACCCAATGGCACGCTCCCGGCCGTTTTGACAAGAACACGGGAAAAATTCTTACCAAAGCCAAAGGCAAGGACGAGCCCCTCAAGTTTCAGGACGTCTTTGGTCACACGCTGGTGGAACTCGCCGAGCGTAATCCGGCCATTGTGGGCATCACACCGGCTATGCCCACCGGTTGCTGCATGAACCTGATGATGGAACGCTTTCCAGAACGTGCCTTCGACGTGGGTATAGCTGAGGGCCATGCGGTGACTTTCTCCGGAGGGCTGGCCAGCCAAGGACTCATTCCCTACTGCAACATCTACTCATCGTTTGCCCAGCGGGCATACGATAACGTCATACACGACCTGGCCATCCAGAAACTACCGGTTGTGCTCTGCCTGGACAGGGCTGGCCTGGTAGGTGAAGACGGCCCTACTCACCACGGTGTTTTCGACATCCCCAGCCTCCGCTGCGTGCCCAACCTCATCTTAAGCTCCCCCATCGACGAGCATGAGTTGCGCAACCTGATGTTCACCGCCCAATTGAAACCTCAAGGCCCATTTGTCATCCGTTACCCCAGAGGCAACGGTTTCCTGACCGACTGGCGCAATCCCATGGAAGAAATACCCATCGGGAAGGGGGTATGCCTGCGGGAAGGAAAGGATATTGCCCTGCTTTGCATTGGACCTGTTGGTAAAACAGCTGAACAAGTGGCCGAAGACCTTCACAATGAAGGTGTATCTGTTGCCCTTTATAACATGCGTTTCGTCAAACCCCTTGATACCGAACTGCTGCACACAATCGGACAGCGTTTCAACAAGGTGGTGACCATCGAAAACGGCGCTCTGATGGGCGGTTTTGGTTCCGCCATCCTCGAATTTTTCTGTGAACAGGGTTACATGAGCACCATCAAGCGCTTAGGTATCCCCGATCACTTTATTGAACATGGTTCCCTGGCTGATTTACACGCCCTGTGCGGTATTGACGCCAACGGCATCAAACAGACTGTACTCGACCTTCTGAAGCGTTGAGTGTAATCCCTTTTAAGTATGAAGATTATCGTTGACGGCGCCGGAGAGGTGGGTACCCACCTGGCCAAAATGTTATCCAGGGAAAACCACCACATCATTGTGTTGGACACCAACGAGGCGCATCTGTCCTACCTGGATGCCAACTACGACCTACAAACCTTGGTAGGCGGTCCAACGTCCATCGAAAAACTCAAAGAAGCCGGCGCCTCTTCGTGCGATTTGTTCATTGCCGTCACGCCAGATGAAAGCCGCAACCTCACTGCTTGTATCCTGGCTGCCAAACTGGGCGCAAAAAAAACGGTCGCTCGCATCGACAACCCGGAATACATGCACGATGAGTATAAAGCCTTTTTCGACCAATTGGGCATCCACTCGTTGATTTATCCTGAACAATTGGCTGCCAAGGAAATTGTCAACAGCCTCAAACGGCCCTGGGCCAGGCAATGGCACGAGTTCAGCAACGGCAAACTGGTGCTTATCGGTGTTAAGGTACGCGAAGGAGCACCGATTTTGGGAAAGACCCTGGCTGATGTCTTCAGGGAAGAAAATGATCTGCGCGTGGCCGCCATCAAACGCCACAATGTCACGCTCATCCCCGCTGGTAAAGATATGGTTCAACACGGCGATTTGGTTTACTACATCGCCAAGCCTTCGGCGGTGGAAACCATCAGAGTCTTGAGCGGTAAGAAAAGCGACGACATCAAAAATGTCATGTTCATGGGGGGCAGCCGCATCGCCATCAAAACCACCCAATTACTGGGCAATGAATTCACACTCAAGATGATCGAACAAAACAGGACAAGGATAGACTGGCTCACCACCTGTGTCAATCCTGACACGATGATCATCCATGGAGACGGTAGGGATGTGGAACTGTTGGAAGCGGAAGGCATCAAAGAAATGGACGCCTTCATCTCCCTGACTGGCAGTGCCGAAACCAACATCCTTTCTTGCCTGGAAGCCAAACGGTATAAAGTGAGACGAACCATCGCCGAGGTGGAAAACATCGACTACATTCCATTGGCTGACGGTTTAGACATCGGCATGATCATCAACAAGAAATTACTGGCCGCCAGTCATATCTACCAAATGATGTTGGCTGCCGATGTTTCCAGTGTCAAAAGCTTGACTTTTGCCGACGCTGAGGTGGCCGAATTTGTGGTCGGCAATAAGGCGCGCATCACCAAGAGTCCCGTCAAAGACCTCAAGTTGCCTGATAACGTCAGTCTGGGTGGTTTGGTTCGCAAAGGCAAGGCTGTGCTGATTTACGGTGATACCCGATTGGAAGAAGGAGACCACGTTGTGGTCTTTTGCCCTGACTCCACCATCAATCGCATCGAAAAGTATTTCAAATAACATGAGCCGGGCATCGTTCAACATCAAACTGGTCATCAAGCTCCTGGGCTTCATGCTCTTCCTGGAAAGCGGCGCGCTGCTGTTGTCCGGGCTGGTTGCCTGGTGGTACAAAGGCGACGATACGCTTTGGTTCATGATTTCAGCAGGCATCACTGCGGCCTCCGGACTGATTTTCTATTTTATCGGACGTCAGGCCAAGCGGACCAATATCGGCAAACAAGAAGCTTACGCGTTTGTCACCCTTGTCTGGCTCTTGTTTTCTTTTTTCGGACTGCTGCCATATTACCTCGGAGGATACATCAACACCATCACCAACGCCTTTTTTGAAACCATGTCGGGTTTCACCACCACAGGTTCGAGCGTCATGTTGAATGTGGAAATCATGCCCCACGGTATCCTCTTCTGGCGCAGCCTCACCCAATGGATGGGTGGTATGGGTATCATCCTGCTCTCTCTGGCCGTCATGCCTTTGCTGAATATGGGCAATGTTGGCCTCTTCGCCGCCGAAGTACCCGGACCTAAAGTCGACAAACTTCAACCGCGCATCAGTGGAACGGCTAGGATACTATGGGCTATTTACCTGATTTTGACAGCAGCCGAGATTGTCCTGCTCAAGGTTGCCGGCATGGGCTTCTTCGATGCCATCTGCCACGCTCTGACCAGCATGGCTACCGGTGGTTTCTCAACCAAGAACAACAGTGTAGCCGCCTTCGATTCACCAGCCATCGAATACATCATCATCGCTTTCATGTTTATGGCAGGCACCAGTTTCTCCTTGATATACTGGGCTTTCACTTTAAACTTTAAAAAGCTGAAACACAACGATGAATTCTCGTGGTACGTGTACGTCGTGGTTATTGTGACAGTATTCCTGGCGTTCGGTTTGTGGCACGTAGAAAGCCTGCCCATCAACGATGCCTTCCGCACCGCTTTATTCCAGACTGTGTCCTTCCTGACCACAACAGGATTCACCACCACCACGGGCTACATGCATTGGGAGCCCTTGTTGTGGAGTGTGTTCTTAGTAATCATGTTACTTGGAGGCATGTCGGGTTCAACAGCCGGCGGGATAAAGATTTCCAGAATCATCATCCTGGTCAGGCAAAGCAAGTGTGAGCTCAAACGTCAGGTTCACCCCAACGCCGTGATTCCTGTTCGCTACAATGGCAAGAACCTACCCGACACGATCGTTGCTTCTGTGTTTGGTTTTCTGGTTCTGTATATCTTGTTGGTCTTCTTAGGCACAGCTATTCTCTTGTCGGAAGGTCTATACCTGGACGATGCCTTGGGTGCCGTCATTTCCAGCATCAGCAACGTCGGGCCTGGTTTTGGCGCCTTTACGCAAAACTATTTCATTATGCCGGATCTGAGTACGTGGACCTTATCCTTCCTGATGTTGGCAGGGCGCCTCGAACTCTTCACCGTCATCCTGCTACTGACACCCTGGTTCTGGAGGAAATAACACCTGTTACTGGTACAAATTACACCCACCAAAAACAATGCCCGACTTCGCTTTCACTGGCGGAACCGGGCATTATAGAGAGTTAGTGTTTGTCACTTGACGGGTTGACCGTTAATCAAGAGGTTGTCGTACACAACCTCCCTGGCTCCAGACACGCTGTTGCCCCTTTCAACCCCGTTGAACACGCAATTGCTCACTTTTATATCGTACACATTGTCCGAATCGGGCAATCCAGCAATCAACACACCGTAACGGCTCTTTTCACATTTCACATTGTCAAGAAAAACACGTCTGACTGTGGGTGGGAAATCGCGCTGACAGTTTTCTCTGCTCTCATACAACAAATTGATTTTCAACACAGCCTCCCGACATTGTCCAACCTTGATGTTACGCACGTAAATATCTTCAATCAAACCACCCCTGCAGGTGTTGGTCTTGATACGGATTACGCGATCCAGATTGGGACTGTCCATGGTGCAATCTTCCACAAAAAGGTTTTTATACCCCCCGGATATTTCACTACCAATCACCACACCGCCATGGCCATTTTTCATATGGCACCGACGCACAATGATGTTTTCACTGGGCACCTTCCATTTGCGGCCATCGTTGTTGCGTCCTGACTTGATGGCAATGCAATCATCACCCGTATCAAAAAAGCAGTCTTCAATCAACACATTTCGGCATGATTCCGGATCACAGCCATCTCCATTGGGACCGTCGTTGATAATGGTCACCCCTTTGACAACGATATTCTCGCTCAATAAGGGATGGATAACCCAGAACGCCGAGTTCAACAGGGTCACCCCTTCAATAAGGATGCGGTTGGACCGAACGATGTTCACAAGCTGCGGTCTCAAGGCATCTTCGTGCCCCATGATGCGCTTGTCAATGGACAGACCTTCCTCTGCCGACCGGAGCAGACGATTTCGTCCGCTCACATTCTGGCCAGGCATACCTGGTTTCCAACCATAACGGGGTGATCCACACATACTCCACCACGTATCGTTGCTTCCTTGTCCGTCGATAATACCTTTTCCCGTAATGGCGATATTGGTTTCCCCATAGGCATAAATCATGGGGTGGTAGTTGTAACAATCCACACCCTCCCAACGCGTCAATACCTGAGGAAGATAGAGGTTCTTATCGGGCGAGAACAACAATACGGCGCCAGCTTCCAGGTGTAGGTTGACGTTGCTCCTCAACCTGATGGGACCGGTTACATAACGACCGGCCGGTACAAGCACACGACCGCCTCCGTTGAGGCTGCATTCCAGAATGGCATTATTGATGCTCTCGTGGTTAAGGACGTTGGTATCATTGGGCACAGCACCGTAATGACGTACGTTGTAGTCACGCTTGGGGAAACGGGTACGCTCAATGTTTTTTTCAATGTCGGCAGCCTCTTTCCAGGCTGCAGCCTGTGTCTTGAGCTCAGATGCCTGAAGGGTCTTGGGGGCTACATTTGCCATCAGCAATGTGGCCAGAAAGATCGTTTGGAATAGTCGCATGAGTAATATGTTTTGAACAAAAATAAAGAAAAGCTCCTATTTACCTACTCTGTTACGGCATTTACGGCAATTTAGCCACAAGGTCCTACCTCTTTTAATGGGCACCTATGAAAATCACTTGCCTGTAAGGAGGCTGCCAGAAGCAAAAAGCCCCGAGGGAGCAAGTCCTTCGGGGCTTTAAAAGGTAAGAATAGCAGGATTACATCATGCCACCCATGCCGCCCATACCACCAGGCATAGCCGGAGCTGGATTATCTTCTTTCTTGTCTGTGATGACACATTCGGTGGAGAGGAACATACCGGCGATGGAAGCCGCATTTTCCAATGCTACACGCGTCACCTTGGCCGGGTCGATGACACCGGTTTTATAGAAGTATTCGTACGTATCTGTTTGGGCGTTGTAACCGAAGTCGTCCTTGCCTTCAGTGACTTTCTGGACAATCACGGCACCTTCCTTACCAGCGTTCTGTACAATTTGACGCAGTGGTTCTTCGATGGCCCTGCGAACGATGCGGATACCCAAGGTTTCATCTTCGTTGACGCCGACCATACCTTCGAGGGATGACAACGCACGGATGTAGGCTACACCACCACCGGGAACGGTTCCTTCTTCAATGGCAGCACGTGTTGCGCTCAAGGCATCGTCTACGCGGTCTTTCTTTTCCTTCATTTCTACTTCTGAAGGAGCACCCACGTACAACACAGCAACACCACCAGACAGTTTGGCCAGACGTTCCTGCAGTTTTTCGCGATCATAGTCCG
>Ga0123334_1001980_pt1 | contig 24498 bp, 20 predicted proteins | sample BiotimSIPDNA_FD_89706 | JGI IMG/M metagenome (GOLD analysis project Ga0123334, IMG submission 89706) | Anaerobic biogas reactor microbial communites from Washington, USA - Biogas_R1 time_0 SIP DNA | ecosystem: Engineered > Bioreactor > Anaerobic > Unclassified | place: Washington, USA... | reverse complement strand
TTCTTTATTTTATTTGAAGCTGATGTTATAATTGTACTGCATTTATTGAATAAATTTATGTAACAATATACAAAGGGACAAGGGGAAAAGTTAATGCAAGGCAACAGACAGGATTATATTAGAAATTTTTGTATAATAGCACATATAGATCATGGTAAGTCAACCTTGGCTGACCGAATGATACAAATGACAGGTGTCCTTACACAAAGGGAAATGCAGGAGCAGGTTCTCGACAATATGGATATTGAGCGTGAGCGCGGGATAACTATCAAGGCTCAGGCTGTCAGAATGGTATATCGGGCTCAGGACGGGCACGAATACATATTGAATCTCATCGATACCCCCGGCCATGTGGACTTTAATTATGAGGTTTCCAGAAGCATAGCAGCCTGTGAGGGCGCCGTGCTTGTGGTGGATGCAGCACAGGGTATTGAAGCGCAAACACTTGCCAACCTTTATCTTGCGCTTGATCACAATCTTGAAATCATACCTGTTATCAATAAGATCGATCTGCCAAGCGCTCAGCCTGAGCATGTTAAGAAGGAGATCGAGGATGTAATCGGTTTAGATTGCTCGCAAGCTCCTGAGATTTCAGCCAAGAACGGCTTGAATATCGAAGCGGTGCTTGAGCAAATTGTTAGGGCAATTCCGGCACCAAAGGGGGATGAAGATGCCCCACTGAAGGCCTTGATATTTGATTCCTTCTATGATAGCTACAAGGGTGTCATCGTACACATCAGGGTGATGGAGGGTTCGGTTAAGCCCGGGGATACTATCCGGATGATGTACACGAAAAAAGAATTTTTGGTAAATGAGACAGGATACTTCAGGCCCGGTCAATACACACCGGCCACTGAGCTGCTTGCCGGAGAGGTGGGCTATATTTCGGCTAGCATAAAAAATGTAAGGGATACAAGGGTAGGCGATACGGTTACTCTTGCGGACAGGCCTGCGGCAGAGCCCCTTGCCGGTTATAAAAAGGTCTTGTCCATGGTGTTCTGCGGCATTTATCCTGCAGACGGAGCCAGATATGACGATCTTAGGGATGCGCTGGAAAGACTGCAGCTTAATGATGCTTCCCTTACCTTTGAGCCGGAGACCTCCAACGCTCTTGGCTTCGGCTTTAGATGCGGATTTCTCGGACTCTTGCACATGGAAATTATTCAGGAAAGGCTTGAGAGAGAGTATGATTTGGATCTGGTCACGACCGCTCCGAGTGTCATTTACAGGATTAAGCTTACGGACGGGAAGGTTATAGAGATAGACAATCCGACAAACATGCCTCCCGTTACATCTATTGATGAGATGGAGGAGCCCATGGTTAAGGCGACCATAATGACTCCCATCGAATATGTTGGAAGTATTATGGAGCTATCTCAGGAAAGGCGTGGCACATACAGGGATATGTCCTACCTGGATGAATCCAGAGTAATACTGACCTATGAGCTGCCGCTAAACGAGATTATTTACGACTTTTTCGATGCGCTGAAATCGAGAACAAAGGGATTTGCATCCTTTGACTATGAATTGATGGGCTATGTGGAGTCCGACCTTGTGAAGCTTGACATTCTGCTAAATGGAGAAATCGTGGATGCGCTTTCATTTATTGTCCACTCTGAAAAGGCCTATGCACGAGGAAGGCGAATCGCCGAAAAGCTGAAGGATGCCATACCGCGCCAGCAGTTTGAGATCCCGATACAGGCCTGTATTGGAGGCAAAATCATTGCCAGGGAAACTGTCAGGGCATATAGGAAGGACGTTTTGGCCAAATGCTACGGCGGCGATATTTCTAGAAAGAAGAAGCTGCTGGAGAAGCAGAAGGAAGGTAAGAAGCGCATGCGGCAGGTCGGTTCGGTAGAAGTGCCGCAGGAGGCCTTCATGAGCGTGTTGAAGCTGGATTAAGCCTCAGAAATAGGGTGTTCTTTTGGATAAGAGTATAGGGCTATATTTTCATGTACCCTTCTGTAAATCAAAATGCTACTATTGTGATTTCAATTCATATTCCGGCATGGATTACCTTGCCGGCTCTTATTTTGATGCCCTTTATTCTGAATTGGATAGAAGGCTTGATACTATTGAAGACCGCCCCGTGAGGTCCATTTTCATTGGCGGAGGAACTCCTTCACTGGTGGAGCCCAAATATATCACTCGGCTGCTGGAGCTTTGCTCGAAGCATTTACAGTTGGACGGTGAAGCCGAGATCAGCATGGAGAGCAACCCGGGGACGCTTAACTTTGAGAATTTGAAGGCATATAAACAAGCCGGGGTCAACCGGCTGAGTATTGGACTTCAGGCCTGGCAGAATAGGCTGCTTAAGGAGCTTGGAAGAATCCACGACAGGGATCAGTTTGTCAAAAATATCGAGGCCGCCTGCAAGGCTGGGTTTAGTAATATTAACGCCGACTTGATTTTCGGATTGCCCGGGCAAAGCTTCGAAGACTGGAAGGAAACACTGGAGGCAGTGACAAGCCTGAAACATGGGGACGGTTCACCTGTCTTAAAGCATCTGTCCTGCTATGATTTGAAAATAGAGGAGGGGACGGTTCTTGGCGACAGACTCAAGGCCGGCACCTTGACAGCTGCGGAGGATGAGCTGGACAGAAGAATGTATCAATATACCATTGAGATGCTTTCGGATAAGGGCTTTCATCAATATGAAATATCCAACTTCGCCAGACCCGGCTACGAGTGCAGGCACAACCTTGTTTACTGGAAGGCTCAGGAATATGCAGGCTTTGGAGCAGGTTCCCATTCCTACTTGGACGGATATCGATTTAGCAATGTATCGGGAATTGAGAGCTACATAAGCGCTGTCAATTCTCTTGCCAGCCCAGAGCAACCAAGGCCGAGTAAGGCGTCACAGCAAAAGCCGGGCAAGGCATCACAGTACAATGCAAGCGAGCTAGCACATAATAACGCAAATGGTCCAGCTTTTGCTGAACTGCATGAGGATATTCAATTCATTGACAGGAAGGAAGCCATGTCGGAATTTATGATTCTTGGCCTCCGCCTCACTAAGGGTATTTGTGAGGCCGAGTTTCAGGAAAGGTTCGGTGAGAGTCTGGAAAGCTTTTACAAGGACAGGTTGAAAATGCTCGCGGATCGGGGATTGATTGCTTATGAGGCTTTCAGCTACCGCCTTACGCCACTCGGGCTGGACCTTGCTAACAAGGTATTTGTAGAGTTTATATAAAATACATCTTGACAAAAAAATGCTGGGGTGGTATTTTTAATGTAGATTAGCACTCGACAAGGCAGAGTGCTAACAAACAAATAATTATACTGAAACGTATATATAATATGCTATGTGGATTTTATTTTAATGAGGTGTATGAGATGAGTATGGACGAGAGAAAGAAAAGAATTCTTCAAGCCATCATCGATGATTACATTGATACGGCTGAGCCAATCGGATCTAGGACTATCGCCAGAAAGCACGAGCTGGGGTTGAGCTCGGCGACGATTAGGAATGAGATGGCGGATCTTGAGGAAATGGGCTATTTAGCTCAGCCACATACATCAGCAGGCAGAGTTCCTTCTGATAAAGGTTACCGCCTGTATGTAGATCAACTAATGCAGGTCTATGATCTGCAGGATGATGAGATTGAGAAGATTAAGACGGCGATGGAGCTGCACATTAACGAGCTGAGCCAGCTGATTAGGCAAGCGTCGGCTGTTTTGTCACGTTTTACAAAATATACTTCAGTCGCAGTGGCCTCGCAGATGAAGACAAGTACGGTTAAGGCTGTACAGCTTGTGCCGATAGAAGCAGACAAGGCGATGGTTATTGTCGTAACTAATGCAGGTATTGTCAAGAACAATATCGTGAAGACAGCCGATCAGCTTAGGCCGGAGGCCTTGGTTATGATTTCAAATGCTTTGAACGATAAGCTTGGCGGCTTGTCTGTCGAAAAGGCCAACAGGAAAATCAGCAGTGGCCTGGTTAGTGAGTTGGAGATGGAGCTTGGCATCAGGGGGGAGCTTTTTGCCTCGATATTGAGCTGCCTGGCCGGCTGTATTAATCAGATTGACAATACAGAGGTGTACGTGGAGGGCACGACAAATGTACTTAACCATCCCGAGTTCCGAGATATCATTAAGGCGAAGGAATTCATGAGTATGCTTGACGAGAAGACCAGCATCGGCAGGATAGTGTTTGATGCGTCCGATTCAGAGGGAGGAATCATTATCAGGATAGGCTCGGAGAATGATCTATCGGACATTAAGGATTGCAGTCTTGTTACGACTAACTACAATATTGCAAACACTTTCATTGGGACAATCGGGCTTATTGGACCGACAAGGATGGAGTACCCCAAGGTGGTATCGTCTATAGGCTATATTAGGAAGTTTATGAATCGAGAAATTGGCAGATTTCTGGGGCTGGATATTGATAATGACCTATGATCAGCCCCGTGAAGGCTTGTTGCAAATAAATATCAAAGGATGAGAGGATAGCTATGAGTGAGAAGAAGCTGCGTCAGCAGGAGGATATTGAAATAAAGGAAACTGAAGCTACAAATGAAAATGATGAGATTCAAAATGACCTGAACTGTCTCAGGGAAGAGCTTGAAGAGAAGACGAAGCAGTGTTCGGATTATTTTGACAAGCTTCAGAGAACGGCTGCCGAGTTTGATAATTATAAGAAAAGGTCTGTCAAGGAGAAGGAATCTCTTTATTCCGATGCAGTAGCTGATGTTGTAGGTGCATTGCTTCCGGTATTGGACAATGTTGAAAGAGCTCTTCAGGCCGTTTGTGCCGATAGCTCTGCGCAAAGTCTTAAGGAAGGAGTTGAAATGGTATACAAGCAGTTTAGGGATGCGTTTAAGGAAATCGGCGTTGAGGAAATTCCGGCAGTAGATGAACAGTTTGATCCCATGCGTCATAATGCGGTTATGCACGTGGAGGATGAGGCTCTTGGACACAATATTGTTGTCGAAGAATTCCAGAAGGGCTACATTTATAAGGATAAGGTAATTCGGTACAGTATGGTGAAGGTAGCAAATTAATTTATATTAATTTATGATAAAAATTATAAGCAAATTAGGAGGTATATTATGGCAAAGGTAATAGGTATAGATTTAGGTACTACGAATTCATGCGTAGCGGTTATGGAAGGTGGAGAGCCTGTCGTTATTGCAAATCCGGAGGGAAATAGAACAACTCCATCTGTAGTTGCTTTTTCAAAGACGGGTGAGAGGCTTGTAGGACAGGTTGCAAAGAGGCAAGCGATTACCAATCCCGAGAGAACTGTGCTTTCGATTAAGAGGGATATGGGTACAGATAAAAAGGTTAAAATTGACGACAAGACCTATACTCCACAGGAAATTTCATCTATGATTCTTCAGAAGATGAAGGCTGATGCTGAAGCTTATCTGGGTGAAACAATTACACAGGCGGTTATTACGGTTCCTGCCTATTTCAGCGATTCCCAGAGACAGGCTACAAAGGACGCAGGTAAGATTGCAGGGCTAGAGGTTATGAGAATTATTAATGAGCCTACGGCTGCGGCTCTTGCCTATGGGCTTGACAAAGAAAGCGAGCAAAAAATCATGGTCTATGACCTTGGCGGAGGCACATTTGACGTATCTATCCTCGAGATAGGTGACGGTGTGTTTGAAGTGCTTGCAACCAATGGAAACAACAAGCTCGGCGGCGATGACTTTGACCAGAGAGTTATTGATTACATGGCAGATACCTTCAAGCGTGAAAATGGTATAGACCTGAGAAATGACAAGATGGCGATGCAGCGTCTGAAGGAAGCGGCAGAGAAGGCGAAAATTGAGCTTTCCGGCGTTACCACTTCTAATGTGAACCTGCCCTTTATCACAGCTGATGCTTCCGGGCCCAAACACCTTGACATCACAATCACAAGGGCTAAGTTTGATGAACTGACAGCAGATTTGGTTGAGAAGACAATGACACCTACCAGGCAGGCTATGAATGATTCTGGGTTGACTCCTGATAAGATTGACAAGATTCTCCTCATCGGGGGCTCCACAAGAATACCCGCTGTTCAGGAGGCCGTGAGGAAATATCTCGGCAAGGATCCCTTTAAGGGGATTAACCCTGATGAATGTGTGGCAGTAGGTGCAGCCATACAGGCAGGTGTTCTTACAGGAGAGGTTAAGGACTTGCTGCTGCTTGACGTAACTCCTCTGTCTCTTGGTATTGAGACTTTGGGCGGCGTTTTCACCAAGCTGATTGAGAGAAACACGACTATCCCCACAAAGAAGAGTCAGATATTCTCAACGGCAGCAGACGGCCAGACCAGCGTTGATGTTCATGTTCTGCAGGGAGAGAGAGAAATGGCCCAGTACAACAAGACGCTTGGAAGGTTCCAGCTTACGGGTATTGCTCCGGCACCCAGAGGCGTTCCTCAGATAGAGGTTTCATTTGATATAGATGCCAACGGTATCGTTCATGTTTCCGCCAAGGATCTTGGCACCGGAAATGAGCAGAAGGTTACTATCACTGCTTCATCCAACCTAACTGATGCAGACATCGACAAGGCGGTCAAGGAGGCTGAGAAGTTTGCAGAGGAAGACAGGAAGAATAAAGAGGCAATCGAGATCAGGAACAATGCCGACTCTATGGTTTATCAGTCAGAGAAGTCGCTTAAGGATCTTGGAGATAAGCTTGACTCAAATGATAAGGCGAAGATCGAAACAGAGATAAATAATGTGAAGGAAGCGCTGAAGGGCACGGATAACGATAGAATCAAATCCGCGACTGAGGCCTTGACTCAGGCATTCTATGACATATCCGCCAAGATATATCAGCAGAATCCGGATGCCCAGGGTGGGCCCAATCCGGGCGCCGGCTTCGGCGGCCAACAGGCTCCGGGCGGCGAGGACGCTGGACAGGATAACGTCTATGATGCGGATTATAAGGTTGTTGATGAGGACGACAAGAAGTAATAGGAAATAACAATAAGAAGCAAGCCCTTATAGTAGGAAACAAGCGGTGCTAACGCTAGAGTTCAAGGAATAGGAAATAAGGGATTGCAAGTAGTGTATTATTAACGTTATAATAAGCCGGAGATGAGAAGTGCTCCGGCAGAGAATGGGACACTGATCATCGGATGACTGTTGACAGTGTCCCGCTTTCAGGTTATTCGGGAAATTTGTGTTGGTTGATTAGTTATTCCATTACTTTTTGAGAACCTGACGATTATGCTGTGAATGGAGTTGTTGTAATTTGCCGCAGTCCAAGAGAGATTATTATGAGGTACTGGGAGTTGGCAGAGATGCATCTGAAGCCGAGCTGAAAAGGGCTTATAGAAAGCTGGCAAAGAAGTATCACCCTGATGTGAACCCCGGTGATAAAACTGCCGAGGTCAAATTTAAGGAAGTAAATGAGGCATATGAAATATTAGGCGATGCCCAAAAGAAGTCGAGATATGATCAGTTTGGGTTTGCGGGCGTAGATCCCAATGGTTTTGGTGGAGCCGGCGCAGGCTTTGGTGATTTTGATTTTGGTGGCATTGGAGATATATTCGAAACCTTTTTCGGAGGCGGAGCTGGCTTTGGGCGTTCCTCCAGAGGCCGTTCAGGCCCTCAAAAAGGTGGCGATTTAAGATATTCTCTGGAGATTTCCTTCGAGGAGGCTGCCTTTGGAGCTCATAGGGAAATTTCTATCAGCAGGCATGAATCCTGTGAAAGCTGTGAAGGATCAGGCGCAAAGGCGGGTACCAGCGCCACGACCTGTAAGCATTGTAATGGTTCGGGACAGGTGCAATACAAGCAAAGCACCCCCTTTGGACAGTTCGTCAATGTTAAAACATGTGATGTATGCCGTGGTGAGGGAAAAGTAATCGCAGATCCCTGCCCTGCATGTAATGGAAAGGGTAAGAAGAGGAAAAATGTGAAAATTAGTCTGGACATACCGGCTGGAATTGACGATGGGCAGACTATTTCAATGAGAGGCGAAGGCGATCCCGGTAGTAAGGGCGGGCCTAAGGGAGACTTGTTTGTTACCATAGGCGTTAAGCCTCATCCTATTTTCAAGAGGCAGGGTAATGATGTTGTATGTGAGATGCCCATTACATTTATTCAGGCTGCATTAGGAGCCGAGCTTGAGGTGCCGACTCTTGATGGAAAGGTAAGCTATAATATGCCTGAAGGAACGCAGACCGGCTCTATTTTCAGGCTCAGGGGGAAAGGAATTCCCAATCTGAGAGGCGGCGGCAGAGGCGATCAGTATGTCAAGGTTGATATCGATGTGCCAAAGAAGCTGAACGAAAAGCAGAAGGAACTGCTGAGAGAGTTTGCTGACATTAGCGGCGATGATGCCTGCGAGAAGCGTAAGAACTTTTTTGATAAGATGAAGGATGCCCTTGGAATGTAAAGTAGTAATCTACACAGAATGCTTGTAAGGAATGATCGAAGCTTTGGGGGAAAATTGATGGAATGGACTCAGGTAATTATTAAGACAACAGAAGAAGCCAGTGATGCTATCTCAGAGATGTTGACCTCGATAGGGGCGGGAGGGGTTGTGATTGAGGACCCCAACGAGATAAGAAGGCAGATTGAAAGTCCTGATTCCCTGGACTATGCTGATCAGGAGTTTATTGATTCACTGGGCACAGAGGTAACGATAAAGGCTTACTTCAATGAGGAGTATAGGCCCGAGGAGCTTGGCAGCCTGATTAATGAGAAGCTGGAGTTCATTTCGAAATTTCTCGATGTAGGTAGGGGCTATATTGGCTTTGAGATGGTGAATGATGAGGACTGGTCAACGGCTTGGAAGAAGTATTACAAGCCATTTCACATTTCTGACAGCGTTGTAATTAAGCCGAGCTGGGAAGAATATCAGAAGAAACCCGGTGAGCTTATTATAGAAATGGATCCCGGGATGGCATTTGGTACTGGTACTCATGAGACGACCAGGCTCTGCTCACAGCTTCTGGAGAAGCATATAAAAAGGGGTGACAGGGTCATTGATGTAGGCTGCGGCACAGGCATTCTGTCAATAATAGCTGTAAAGCTTGGAGCAGCTCATGCAACTGCCATTGATGTGGATGAGGTTGCAGTCCGAGTTGCCGATGAGAACTGTACTATAAATGGAGTGTCGGATAAGGTCAGCATTATGAAGGGTGTGCTGGCTGATTTGGAGCCGCAAAGGGCCGATGTTGCAGTGGCAAATATTATTGCAGATGTGGTCATCGGATTTGCTGATATGGTAACTAAATACCTGAAAAGGGGTGGTTTACTTCTTACCTCGGGTATTATAAAGGAAAGAAAAGAGGATGTTGTGAATACATATACGGCCTTGGGCTTTCGGCTTGAAAGCATAGATGAAATGGGTGAATGGGTGGCGATTGCTTTTAAATGTCCAGATTCTTTGTAAGTCCTAATTCGGTTGATTTGATTAATGGTACGATTATGATAGATGGCGAAGATGTCAGGCATATTGCTAATGTCCTGAGGGCAGCACCAGGGGATATTGTGAAGCTAACCGATGGCATGGGTACTGATTACGATGCTTCTATAGAGCATATAGGGAAGGACAAAATTCTGGCAAGGATTGCCCTTGCTGCGCCAAACGCCACTGAGCCCCCTGTAGACATAACGCTTTTTCAGGGGATTCCTAAGGCAGATAAGATGGACTTCATAATACAGAAGTGTGTCGAGCTGGGCGTGAAGAGAATCGTTCCGGTGATGACAGCCAGGACTGTAGTCAAGCTTAACAATGCCCGAGACATAGAAAATAAAACTGCAAGGTGGAGAAGAATTGCCCTTGAAGCAGCTAAGCAATGCGGCCGTGGCATGGTTCCGCTGGTAACGGAGCCTGTCAGGCTTGAAAAGGCATTGGTGATGGCTGATAGCTGCAGCCTCAAGCTTATACCCTATGAAGAGGAGAGGGATGGAAGCCTTCGCAGGCAGCTGAGACAATATGGCCAGCAGTCAAGCGAGGCAGAGGGTGCTGGTGGTTCTAGTGGAATCGCTGTCTTTATAGGTCCTGAGGGTGGTTTCGACCAGAATGAGGTTGACATGGCTATAAATAGCGGGTTTAAGTCTGTTACGCTGGGCCCCAGGATACTTAGAACGGAGACGGCAGGCCTGGCGGTAATTGCCATTATCATGTATGAGGTCGGCGATGTTTCGAAGGATGACAGGTAAGGGAAAACAAGTGACACAGGGGGATGCGACACAGGGGGACGTTTTCTCTGTGTCATGTGAACAGACACAAAATATTTACAGCATAATCAAGATAACATGTAATTTCTTCATAATTCATGTTATAATAGCCTCATTAATGAGGTTATTATAAGCAGAACAGGGGTTTGTATGATAAAGAGTATGACCGGCTTCGGCCGGGGCGAAAATTTACAAGAGGGAAAAGAGTTCACCGTTGAGGTTAAGACGGTCAACCACAGGTATTCAGATATTTCGATTAGAATGCCCCGACAGATTGGTTTTCTTGAGGATAGAGTCCGACAGCTCGTTGCTAAAGCAATTTCAAGAGGAAAGGCGGATGTTTACATCAGCTACTCGAACCACAGCGATGACGCCAAGCAGGTGACTCTAGATGAAGCCTTAGCCAAAACCTATATTTCCGCTGTGGAGTCGCTGAGGGATAAGTATTCACTGAAGGACGATATAAGTGTTTCACTTATTTCAAGGTATCCCGATGTCCTGCAGGTGGAGCAGGCCAAGGAGGATGAGGATCTTCTCTGGTCACTGATGAAGGTTGCTGTAGAAAAGGCTCTCGAAGCTTTGGTTGAAATGAGGCAAATCGAAGGGGAAGGCCTAAAAAAGGTATTGCTGGAAAGGGCAGATTGCATAGCCGATTTGGTGGAGGGTATTGCCAAGCGTGCGCCGGATGTGCCCAAGGAGTATAAGCTCAAGCTTGAAGCCCGTATAAAGGATTTACTTGACCAGCAGGTAATAGATGAGAGCAGGCTGGGGATGGAAGTGGCAATTTTTGCTGATAAATGCAGCATAGACGAAGAGCTGGTGAGAATGAAAAGCCACATCAAGCAGCTGAGGGAAGCACTAGATTTGGAAGAACCGGTTGGACGCAAGCTTGATTTCCTGGTTCAGGAAATGAACAGAGAAATAAACACAATCGGATCAAAGGCAAATGACCTGTCGATAACTAAAGAGGTTGTTGAGGTTAAGAGTGAGATTGAGAAGATTAGGGAACAGATTCAGAATATTGAGTGAGATTGCGAAGAATGCTGCTACCCGGGAATAAAGGAGGAATATCGATGAAATTGATTAACATCGGCTTCGGCAATATTGTTTCAGCCAACAGGCTCGTTGCGATTGTAAGCCCCGAATCGGCACCTATTAAAAGAATCATTCAGGAAGCCCGGGAGAGGGGTATGCTAATTGACGCTACTTACGGCAGAAGAACCCGTGCAGTGATAATTACAGATAGTGACCATATTATTCTTTCGGCTGTGCAGCCTGAAACAGTTGCTCACAGACTGAACACAAAGGATGCAGTGATAGTTGACGACAACCAGGACATTGATTAATTTTGATATAATGACGATATAAGTAAAGCTAAACAATAACAAATTAGGGGAGAGACTATAATGATATATCCACAACTTAGTTCTTTATTGAAAAAGGTAGATAGCAGATATACGCTTGTAGTAGAAACGGCCAAGAGAGCCAGACAGATTGTAGAGGGAGCTAATAAGCTTACAAGATGCGCTTCTGAGAAGCCTGTGACAATAGCATTGAATGAGATAAATGAGGGCAAGATAACATACATTAGGACCAAGAGCGGCATAAAATAACGGCATAAAATAACGGCAGAAATAGCGGCGTGTGCCGGCGGCATGCAATATTGCCGGTCCGCCTAATTGATGGGACTTAAGGACAGGTTAAGGTTTAAGCATTTTTGGCCTTAACCTTTTTAGAATAAATATGCGGTGATTTGATAAAGGTTATAGAGTGCGAAGGGAGGCTGTTAGGATGAGCTTAAAGGGTAAATGCTGTGTTGTCGGAGTATGCGGCGGGATTGCAGCTTATAAAGTGGTTGATGTAGTAAGCAGGCTGAAAAAGCTCGACGCTGAGGTCGACGTCATCATGACAGCCAGTGCGCAGGAGTTTGTGACTGCGCTTACTTTTAGGTCCATTACCCACAGGCCGGTTATCACAGATATGTTTGGCGAGCCCGAGGAATGGGATGTGAGACATATTTCGCTGGCACAGAAGGCTGATTTATTCCTGATTGCACCGGCTACAGCAAACATTATCGGCAAGCTTGCATCGGGAATAGCTGACGATATGCTAAGCACGACCGTAATGGCTACAAAGGCGCCTGTACTGATTGTACCGGCCATGAACTATAATATGTATGCGAATCCTATTGTTCAGCAGAATATTGAAAAGCTGAAAAAGCTGGGATATTATTTTATGGAGCCTGATACGGGAAGGATGGCGGAGGGAACATCCGGAAAGGGCAGGCTGCCGGAGCCTCCTGTTATTGTTGAAGAGGTTTGTGCTATGCTGAAGCCCACAAGAGATTTGGAAGGCTTAAGCATATTGGTGACAGCGGGACCTACCAGAGAGGCCCTGGACCCCGTTAGATATTTGTCAAATCACTCCTCCGGGAAGATGGGCTATGCTGTTTCCCAGGCAGCGGTTGAGAGGGGAGCGGATGTGATTTTGGTTTCAGGCCCCGTTGCTATTGACAAACCCATGGGTGTTGAGTACATACAGGTGACATCAGCCGATGAGATGTACGATGCCGTAATGAAAAACTTCAAAGACTGTGATGCTGTTGTTATGTCAGCGGCAGTGGCGGATTACAAGGCGGCAGAGGTATCCGATTTGAAGATAAAAAAACAGGGGGATGATTTTTCGGTCCAACTGGTTAAGAATGTTGATATATTAAAGGAATTGGGAAGGATAAAGGAAGATAAGATATTGGCAGGGTTCGCAGCTGAGACCGATAACTTGCTGGAGAATGCCGCAAAGAAGATTAAGGAAAAGAACTTGGATATTATTGTTGCAAATGATGTGACGATGGAAGGCGCGGGGTTTGGAACAGACACCAATATTATCAAGATATTGAGGAAGGATGGGTCGGTAACCGATTTTCCGCTTATGAGTAAGCTCTCAGCCGCCCATTGTATTCTGGATGAGATAGTTGGCATATATAAGTCAAAATAAATTTTACTAGACGGAGGCTCCATTTATGTTAGAAGAAAAGTCAATGGAAAAGATTGTGGCATTATCAAAGAATAGGGGTTTTGTTTTCCCGGGTTCGGATATATACGGCGGCCTTGCAAACTCATGGGATTATGGCCCGCTGGGTGTGGAACTGAAGAATAATATAAAGAGGGCATGGTGGAAGAAGTTTGTGCAGGAAAGCCCTCATAATGTTGGATTGGATAGTGCTATACTTATGAATCCACAGGTGTGGGTCGCTTCTGGTCATGTGGGCGGTTTCAGTGATCCGCTGATTGATTGTAAGAATTGCAAAACCAGGCACAGAGCTGATAAGCTGATTGACGACTGGAATAAGGAACAGGGCATTGAGCTGTCCGTCGATGGCTGGAAGAATGAGCAGCTGACCGAGTACATAAAGCAAAAGGATGTGAAGTGTCCGGACTGCGGTTCAGGCAACTTTACGGATATTCGCAAATTCAACCTGATGTATAAGACATTTCAGGGTGTCACAGAGGATTCGCAGTCGGAGATTTATTTGAGACCTGAGACTGCTCAGGGTATTTTCGTCAACTTCAAGAATGTTCAAAGGTCGACCAGAAGGAAGATACCCTTTGGCATTGCTCAGATTGGCAAGTCTTTTCGAAACGAGATTACACCGGGCAACTTTATTTTCAGGATACGAGAATTTGAGCAAATGGAGCTGGAATTTTTCTGTGAACCCGGCACTGATATGGAGTGGTTTTTATATTGGAAGGATTTCTGCTTCAATTGGCTGCTTAATCTGGGCCTTACCAAGGAGCACCTGAGGCTTAGGGATCATGCCAGGGAAGAGCTGTCCCATTACAGCAAGGCAACCACTGATATAGAGTTTCTCTTCCCCTTCGGCTGGGGCGAGCTCTGGGGCATTGCCGACAGAACGGATTTCGATTTGAAGCAGCACATTGAGCATTCAAAGGAGGATATGTCCTATTTTGATCCTGTTACCAATCAGAAGTATGTACCATACTGCGTGGAGCCCTCCCTTGGAGCAGATAGAGTAACGCTGGCATTCCTGTGTGATGCCTATGACGAAGAGGAGGTAGCACAGGGCGACGTGAGGACTGTACTACATTTCCATCCTGCTCTTGCACCAATCAAGATTGGAGTCCTTCCGCTTTCGAAGAAGCTTGGCGAAGCGGCCTACAAGGTTTACGAGCACTTGACCTGCAGGTATAACTGCGAATATGATGAGACGGGCAGCATAGGCAAGCGTTACAGAAGGCAGGATGAGATAGGTACTCCATATTGCATAACCTATGATTTCGACTCTGTGGAAGATGCCAGTGTGACTATTAGGGACAGAGATACCATGACTCAGGAAAGAGTAAAGATTGACGAGCTGGATGCTTATTTTGAAAAGAAGTTTAACTTTTAGTTTATTTATATTAAAAAGGTTACAATGTAAGCCTTCTAGATTTGTTTAGAACTGTGAGGAATGGGAAAGTAATATTAGTTTTAAATAAAAATCTTTGGTGATGGAGAGGGCTATGGATACGAAAATAGTAATTCTTGGAGCAGGTTATGCAGGCGTTTTAACAGCAAAGAAGCTTGCAAGGAAGTTAAAGAAGAAAAAGGATGTATCAATTACGATAATTGACAAGAACCCTTTCCACACGATGCTGACGGAGTTGCATGAGGTAGCTGCCGGCCGTGTTGATGAGGAAAGCATCAAGATTAATCTGGAGAGGGTCTTTGTCGGCAGAAACGTGGATGTAAAGCACGATCTGATTAATTCGATAGATTTCGAAAACAGGCTGCTCGAAGGCAATAAAGAAAAGTATGGCTATGATTATCTTGTGCTGGCAGCCGGTTCCAAGCCTACATACTTTGGCGTTCCTGGAGCCCAGGATAATGCTTTCAAGCTGTGGTCCCTTGATGATGCAGCAAAGCTCAAGACTCATATTCTTGACACGTTCAGGAAAGCTGCAGCGCAAATCGATCCTGCCCTTAAGAAAAGATTGCTGACCTTTCATATAGTAGGTGCCGGCTTCACCGGTGTCGAGCTGTCCGGGGAGATGGCTGAATACTTTCCCATACTGTGTGATAAATATGAAATAGACCCACAGCTTGTGTCTATTTCGGTTATTGATGTATTGAGCCGAACTATACCTGCCCTGCCGGAGAGGCTTTCAGCTAAGGCGGAAAAGCGTTTGAAAAAAATGGGTATCCGGGTATTGCTGAACACAAATGTTGTAAATATAGGCAAGGATTCTATTGAAATTGAGTCCAAGGGCGAGAAGAGCCTGGAGGCATCGGGGACGATTATTTGGGCGGCTGGCATCGAGGCCTCTGAAATCACGCTTAAGGCGGCGCAGACCTTAAAATCGGCTAAACGCGGACGGATTATGCTGGACCCCTATCTGCGTTCAGTTGATGACGATCGCGTTTATGTAGCCGGTGATAATATGATGTATACTCCCGAGGGAGAAGATGTGCCTGTTCCCCAAGTGGTTGAGAATTGCGAGGAAAGTGCGGATACGGTTGCACACAATATTGTATGCGCTGTTAGCAAGGCTGGGGAAATGGAGAAGTATCAGCCCCAATTCCATGGAATCATGGTTAGTATAGGCGGACGCTATGGAGTTGCTTATGTGGGCATGCCCAAGAGGATGATAAGCCTTCCGTCCTTTTTTGCTATGTTTGCCAAGCATTTTATTAATATTCTTTATTATGTTAAGGTTTTGGGATGGAATAAGGTATTTAGCTATGTGAAGCACGAGTTTTTCACAATAAGGAATTGCAGAAGCTTTGTGGGTGGACATTTATCCAACAGGACGCCGAGCTTTCTGCTTATGCCACTGAGAGTTTTTCTTGGCGCGGTTTGGGTCTTTGAAGGGGTTAAGAAAATATTGGAGGGCTGGTTCCTGACGCCGAAGCTGACCGGCTTTTTCAAGGGCGCCAATGCCTGGTATGATGGTATTCTTAACGGAATCCCAGGCGGTGCCGTTGATGGAACAAGTGCCGCTACCGCTGCTGCCGTTGTTGAGCAAACGGTCGATGCAGTAAGCTCGGCAACCGCTGCCGTTGGTGTTGCGGCCGATGCAGTAAGCTCGGCAACGCCTGCTGTTGAAGGGGCGGCAGAGGCTGCTGCCAGCGTAGGAACTGTAATAATGAACCTTAACTTTTTAGGTCTGTTCAGGGCGATTTTTGTTAGCGGAAAGGAACTGATAAATTCTACCCTGAGTGATTTTGCACTCAAGCTGGAGGTGCCTCTTGTCAATTCCTTTATTGACAATCTGGTGCTGCCAAGTGACTCTTTCCAGATGTTTATGCAGATATTCATTGTAATCGCGGAAATACTAATTGGTCTGGCACTGATCGGCGGCTTGTTCACAACCCCCGCATCAGCTGCTTCACTGATACTTCAGGCAATGTTTGTTATGACGACCGGCCTCTACCTGTCGACCTTCTGGATGGTCTTTGCGGCAATCGCCCTACTAATCGGTGCCGGAAGGACATTAGGCTTGGATTATTGGGTTATGCCGGATTTGAAGAGAAGATGGAAAAACATAGGATGGGTTAAAAAGTGGTATTTATATCATGACTGATGAAAGCACACAAAACAATGGGGCTAGATTAAGCGTCTCTTTTGAGGAAGCAGTTATCCTTGTGAAAGAAGAGGTCAACAAAATAATGTCGGCCTCTCCTCTTATTATTCGCCGTTATACTGAGCATCTGGAGTGGTCCAGGGGGAAATACATCCGTGCCAAGTCGGTTCTGGCCTGTTCGATGAACAGGGATGGATTGATACCCTTGAGGGCTATAAAGATTGCTGCTTCGATAGAGATTTTGCACCTTGCAACACTTGTGCATGATGATGTTATCGACGATGCAGATGTCAGAAGGGGGCTGCCTACACTTCACAAGAGATTCGGGTATAGAACTGCCGTTATTTGCGGCGATTACCTTTTGAGTGTTGCATTGCGGCTGGCCGCGTCTATACAAAATAAGCAGGAATACTTAGACCTGGAAATACCTGATTCCGCAGTCAAGATTTGCTCGGGGGAGCTCCTTGAGCAAATAAACAATGGAAATTTTGACCTGACTGTGTATCAATACCTCAAGATCATATCCGGGAAGACAGCTGCGCTCTTTGAGGCTTCGTTTTTTGCAGGCGCTGTTCTTTCAGGCTGCGAACAGGCTCATTTAAAGCTCTACAAGAGGCTGGGACATTATCTGGGGATGGTTTTTCAATTGATAGATGACTGCATGGATTTCGAGGTGAGCAGCGATATTGCTCAAAAGCCTGTGCAATCGGACTTCGAAAAGGATATTATTACCCTGCCAATTATTCAGACCTTTAAGAAAAAAGCGGATCTAAAGCAAAAGGCACTAATACGCAGCCTTACTAAGGATGAGCTGAATATGGCCGTTTACAAAACAGGCAGCTTGAATTACACAAGGATGGTTGCCAGGAAATACTACAACAAGTATAAAGGGATCCTCAGTAGAATGGATGTCACAAAGGAGAAGCGACACAGCTTGCTCGATATCCTTGACAATGCCTATCGAGTGTTCAGTGGGAGCATGGATGCAACTGTAAACTAACAAGGATGAACGAAAGGTGAAAATAGTGGTAAAAAGATTTCTGGACTATGTGGAAATTAAAACAAAGATTACGAGCTTTTTCGCGTTTCTAATGACCATTGCCTTTCTTGTATATAAGGGGCAAAGTATCGATTGGAGACTTACAGTAATTTTTTTCTGCTCCATGTTCATATTTGACCTTACGACGACTGCCATTAACAATTATATCGACACCAAGACCAATGATCAGGTTTTGCAGTTTAACAGAAGGCATGCCTTGCTTATTATTTATGTCTTATTTGCAATTAGCATGGCATTAGGATTGTATTTGGCTTATGCAACAGATGTTGTTGTTCTGATAATAGGCGGAATTTGCTTTTTGACAGGGGTACTTTATACATATGGACCGGTGCCTATATCCAGGCAGCCTTTAGGGGAGATATTTTCGGGGGTTTTCTACGGCCTGTTCATACCATTTCTTTTATTATATATAAACTTGCCAAAGGGGACCTTCCTTTCCGTGAGCCTGGGATGGGAGAGGGTAAGCGTGGAGCTTATGGTTGTGCCCGTGCTGAAAGTTTTACTGCTATCGGTAATTCCGGTATGTACCACTGCTAATATCATGCTTGCCAACAATATCTGCGACATTGAGAAGGATGTGTCTGTCAAGCGCTATACCTTGCCCTATTATCTTGGGGATAAGGCGCTGGTACTGTTCGCTTTGCTCTATTATTTGACCTATCTTGCAACGATTGCTATGGTGGTAGTGGGAGTTTTGTCGCCAATTTGCCTGCTCTTCCTGCTGACATTCTTTATCGTGAACAAAAACATAAAGCGCTTTATGAAGCATCAGGATAAGGCGACTACATTTATGGTGGCGATAATTAACTATGTTATTATTATGGGAACCATAACGCTTCTGATTTTCATAAGCGCAATTTTTACTTAGGCAGGGTATAAATTCTGTGTAATTGCTAATAAAATGCTCTGCAAATAAAGAAAGGGCTTTCTGCCGAGGGTGGGAAATAGAGGATGAAGCTATTAAAAAAGACTGATTTTATTATTATAGTGCTTATATTAGTGATTGCAGCGGCAATGTGGTTTGTCTATAAAAATCGATTCTCAAATGTTGCGGCTAAGGCCGAGATCTATTACTATTCTACTCTTGTGGAGACAATTGATATGAGGGATAAAAGTGAAAGAACTTTTTCTATCGCGCAGAATGAAAATGTTGTTTTCCTTCTTGATAATGATGGTAATATTCAGTTTATTAAGTCAGACTGTCCGGATAAGGTATGTGTCAATACGGGGAAGATACATATGGTGGGGCAGAGTGCGGCATGCCTGCCCAATGGGATTGTTGTCAAAATAGTCCCGGGTGGTGAGCGTAGTGAGGATGACCCGGATATTGTAGTTGGGAGGTGAGCAAGTGGGCAGACCGGTAGCAACCGGCAAAACAGGGCGTCTGGTTCAAGCTGCTTTCATATTTGCTCTGGCGCTGGTATTGACGATTGCAGAGAATGCGTTGCCATCTCTTCCAGTGCCGGTTCCCGGGGTTAAGTTTGGGTTATCGAATATTGCCGTGATGTATGCTCTGGTTTTTCTTTCAAAGGGCCAGGCATATTCCATAGCGGTTTTGAAGGCCATGTTCGTACTTGTGACAAGAGGGCTAATTGCGGGTATGCTAAGTCTTTCCGGTGGGATACTATCGTTGACGGTAATGTTGGTTTTGATGACTGTTTTTGGTGAAAAAGTATCTTATACGATACTTAGTATTTCGGGAGCGATTGCTCATAATATCGGGCAATTTGTTGTTATAACTGTCATATATACGGGTATGTATATGTGGGCATATTTACCGGTTCTAATTATTTCAGGTGTCGTGGCGGGTATCATAACGGCCACACTGCTGAGGGTTATAATTCCGGTGCTGCGAAGACTTAGTTAAGAATAAAATGGACTAATATTGATTCAATTTAGAAGGAGGAATGGACATGAAAAGAATTATACCACTATTTTTTGCTCTAGCTTTGTTAGTTGTCGTTATAGGAGGCTGTGGGAATAGAACTGTTAATGAAAGCGGATCAGCCGATGGTGCAGTAAAGACAGGCCTGGCAGTTATGTCATCAATTGCAAAATCGACAGATGCGACAGCGGAGAAGGATGGCCTGGCTCAGGTTGACTCGACTGTTGTGGCAGTTACTGTTGATAAGGACGGCAAAATTGTAAAATGTGAAATTGATGCGGCTCAAACGGCTATCAATTTATCGACGGATGGCAGGATTGCAACACCCCTTGATAAGGCTTACAGGACCAAGCAGGAGCTCGGTACCGACTATGGCATGGGTGCTTTGGCGTCGGGCATAAAGAAAGAGTGGAATGAACAGGCTAATGCTTTTGCCGATTATGTGATTGGCAAAACAGTTGCACAGGTAAAAGGAATTGCTGTTAATGAGGGGGGAGCGCCCAACGATTCAGAGCTGAGCACCTCAGTAACCATACACATTACTGATTTTACGGCGGCGATTGAGAAGGCTGTAAACAATGCGCAGGATTTGGGAGCAAAGGCAGGCGATAAGCTGGGCCTTGGGATCGTGACCACCATAGGCAATTCCAAAGATGCTACGGCAGATAAGGAAGGTGTGGCACAGGCCTACTCCAGCTATGCAGCTGTCACCTTTGACTCGGATGGAAAGATCACTAGCTCCATTATTGACGCCTCGCAGTCTAATGTCTCTTTTTCAACCGAGGGTAAAATCACAACCGACCTTGCCAGTGCCGTTCTTAAAACCAAGAATGAACTTGGGGATGAATATGGCATGAGAAAGAACTCAGGCATCAAGAAGGAGTGGAACGAGCAGGCAGCTGCGTTTGCGGCTTATACAGTGGGAAAGACGGTAGGTGAAGTAAAAGGCGTTGCCGTGAATGAGGAGGGAGTTCCCTCGGACGCTGAGCTGACCAGCTCCGTTACTGTACATGTTGCCGATTTTATTTCTGTAGTGGAAAAGGCCTCAGTGAACGCCAGATAGTTAGGACCAGATTTGCCGGTGTTGATTTTTTTATACTATTATTATCATATATGCTATTATTGTCAGAGAGGTATTTTTGATTTACCTCTCTGATTTGATGTAAGAGGTGGATTTTTTGACTAAAAAAGCGGCTGCATTGTTATTGTCGTCTTTACTTATACTGAACATTTCGGCTTGTGGGTTAAAGAAGGCATCACGCTATGAGGCGCAGTTTTTGATGCTCTTCGATACACTTACAACAATAGTGGGCTATTCAAATAGTGAGGCTGAGTTTACAGAGCATTCGCAGCTGATTTATGACAGCCTGAAGGAATACCATCAGCTCTATGATATTTATAATGAATACGAGGGAATAAACAACCTAAAGACTATCAATGACAATGCAGGACTTGCGCCCGTTAGGGTAGACCGAAGGATTATCGACCTGATTCGTTTCTCGCTGGATTGGTATGAGAAAACCGATGGAAGGGTAAATATCGCCTTTGGTGCGGTTCTGGAGATCTGGCATGATTATCGGACGGAAGGTACGGAAAATCCGGATGAAGCCAGGTTGCCGCCTTTGGAACAGTTACGGGAGGCTGCGGAGCACACCGACATTAGCAAGATCATTATCAATGATGAGGAGTCTACGGTATTTCTGGAGGACCCTGATATGAGCCTGGATGTGGGAGCGGTAGCCAAGGGCTATGCAGTGGAGCAGGTGAGCAGGATTGCCATGGAAAATGGATTTACGTCGGGGCTTATAAGTGTCGGTGGAAATGTCAGAGCCATATCCGGCAAGGATGAAATCGGCAACAAGAACAGCAGCGACATCGTAGAACCGTGGAATGTTGCTGTTCAGAACCCCGATTTGGCTAGTGAACAGGCACAGCTTCATGTGATGAATTTGGTTGATGCGTCACTGGTCACAAGTGGAGTATATGAGCGATTCTATATAGTGGATAACAAAAGGTATCACCACATAATTGATACCAGGACCCTATATCCATCCGAATACTACAGCTCTGTCACTATTATCTGCAGAGATTCCGGCATGGCAGATGCTCTATCTACCGCTGTTTTCAACATGCCCTTTGAGCAGGGAATTGAATTTGTCAATGGATTAGATGGAGTTGAAGCCCTTTGGGTGCAAAATGATGGTGATGTGAAATATAGCGATGGCTTTAGGGCATTAATAATGGAATAGGGAAGGCCGGACTCAATTTATACTTGGCTAAAAGTCATAAAAAAGCAAGCCAAGGGGAAAATTATTTCTGTAATAAAATAGCTTGATACCATGCTTTCGAATATGGTACAATTTACATCGGATTTCGTATACAAAATACGAAGTAACATTTTAAATGAGCATATTATTTATATGCATTATGTTATAATGATAAAGGCCATATGGAAAAGATTATGACTGTATGTAATGTTACCCTTTATCATATGTCACTATCATATATTAAATGGAGGTATATATGTCGAAATTTGTTTATCTGTTTAAAGAAGGAAATGCCTCAATGAGAAATCTGCTTGGAGGTAAGGGAGCTAATCTGGCAGAAATGACCGGCCTTGGACTTCCTGTACCAAGAGGATTTACAGTCACAACAGAAGCCTGCATTCAGTACTATAATGACGGGCAGATGATTTCAAAGGAGATTGAAGATCAGATCTATGAAGCACTGGCAAAAACGGAGGAGATTGTCGGCAAAAAATTCGGCGATCCTTCAAATCCATTCCTTGTATCTGTTCGTTCAGGTGCTAGGGCATCAATGCCGGGTATGATGGACACGATCCTGAACCTGGGTCTGAGCGATACAGTTGTTGAAGGACTTGCAAAGCTCACTTCAAATGAAAGATTTGCCTATGACAGCTATAGAAGGTTTATACAGATGTTCAGCGATGTTGTTATGGAAGTTGAGAAGACCAAGTTTGATGCAATTCTGGACGCAGTAAAAGAAGAGAATGGTGCTATACTGGATACTGATTTGACCGCAGACAATCTGAAGGAAGTCGTTAAAAGATATAAGGTTCTCTACAAAGAGGAGAAAGGCTTTGATTTTCCACAGGATCCCAGGATTCAGCTAATGGAGGCTGTAAAGGCAGTCTTCCGTTCATGGGACAACCCCAGGGCTATTGTCTACAGAAGATTGAACGATATTCCAGGGGACTGGGGTACTGCAGTTAATATTCAGGAAATGGTATACGGCAACATGGGCGACGATTCCGGTACGGGCGTTGCATTTACCAGAAATCCATCTACAGGTGAGAAGAAGCTGTATGGAGAATTCCTGATGAATGCGCAGGGCGAGGATGTTGTAGCAGGCATAAGAACACCTAATCACATCGATAAAATGAATGAAATAAATCCTGCGGCTTATCAGCAGTTCGTACAAATAGCAGATACACTGGAAAAGCATTATAAGGATATGCAGGATTTGGAGTTTACTATTGAGAAGGGCAAGCTCTTTATTCTCCAGACAAGAAACGGCAAGAGAACCGCTAATGCTGCCCTGAATGTAGCTGTTGACCTGGTCGCCGAAGGAATGGCAACGAAAGAGGAAGCTATACTGAAGGTAGATCCTAAACAGCTGGATTCCCTTTTACATCCCAGCTTTGATGGCGAAGCTCTGAAAAAAGCGTCCCCGATAGCGAAAGGACTTCCTGCTTCTCCCGGAGCCGCAACAGGAAAGGTGTTCTTTAAAGCCGAGGATGCTGTTAAGGCTCGCAATAGTGGTGAAAAGAAGGTAGTGTTGGTTAGACTTGAAACCTCAGCCGAGGACATTGAGGGAATGGATGCCGCAGAGGGTATTCTGACAGGACGCGGTGGCATGACCTCCCATGCGGCAGTTGTGGCTCGTGGCATGGGCACTTGCTGCGTAGCAGGCTGTAATGAGATTAAGATAAACGAAGACGAGAAATATTTCATTGACAGAAACGGAAAGAAATATGTAGAGGGCGACTGGATCTCACTGGATGGTTCTACCGGAAATGTATACAGTGGACAAATTCCTACAGTGGATGCTGAAATGACAGGAAATTTTGCTACATTCATGGGATGGGCTGATGAAATCAGGACCTTAAAGGTTAGAGCTAATGCTGATTCGCCAAGGGATGCAAGGCAGGCTCTTGCTTTTGGAGCAGAAGGTATTGGCCTTTGCCGTACAGAGCATATGTTCTTTGAAGCAGACAGGATTTTAGCCTTCAGGAAGATGATTGTTTCTGAAACTGTGGAGCAGAGAAAGAAGGCTCTTGAGGGAATACTTCCGATGCAGAGAAATGATTTCGAAGGGCTCTTTACAGAAATGAAGGGTCATCCTGTAACTATCAGGCTTCTAGATCCTCCGCTGCATGAATTCCTGCCTCAGGATGAAGCAGATATAAATGCTCTGGCTAAGGAGCTTAAGATTTCCTCTGATGAGCTGAAGACAATTATTAAGAGCTTACATGAGCTCAATCCGATGATGGGACACAGGGGCTGCCGTCTGGCTGTTTCTTATCCTGAAATTGCTGAAATGCAGACCAGGGCCATTATTGAAGCCGCTATCAATGTAAATAAGAAGGGAATGACTGTTGTTCCTGAAATCATGATTCCGCTGGTATGCGAGATTAAAGAAGTCAAGTTTGTTAAAGATATTATTGTTAGGACCGCCGACGCCATTATCGCGGAAGCTGGTGTGAAGCTCGATTACATGGTCGGAACCATGATCGAAATCCCAAGAGCAGCATTGCTGGCAGATGAGATTGCTACCGAAGCCGAGTTCTTCTCCTTTGGTACCAACGAC
>Ga0123334_1001978_pt1 | contig 24528 bp, 20 predicted proteins | sample BiotimSIPDNA_FD_89706 | JGI IMG/M metagenome (GOLD analysis project Ga0123334, IMG submission 89706) | Anaerobic biogas reactor microbial communites from Washington, USA - Biogas_R1 time_0 SIP DNA | ecosystem: Engineered > Bioreactor > Anaerobic > Unclassified | place: Washington, USA... | reverse complement strand
TGGTGGCCGTAGGCGATGTGCTGATACTGGCAGCCTCCGCAGCGCCCGTAATAAGAGCATGCGGCAGCGGTCCGGAAGGGCGACGGCTCCAACATCCGGCATATGCGCCCTGTGGCGTACGCCCGCCGCACAGAGGCAATTTCAATCTCAACCGTGTCCCCATCCGCGGCGAAGGGAACAAAGATGACCAGGCGGCCGACCCTGCCGACCCCCAGACCGCCGAAGGCGACGCTGTCTATCGCCACTTCCAGACGGTCCCCGATCCCGATCTTGACCTCCCGGGTTGATTTCCTTCCCTTCAATCGATCCCCCTCATTTTTTTTCAGTCTCTGCGGATTTCAAAGATTTCCCAGGGGACCATGCCGCCATTTCCCCTTCAAAAAAATGGGCTGAAATCTCCGCAAGCCCTTTCCTCAAGCTTGAATTTTGCTTTCTTTTTTACAGGAAAAATCAGAAATCCCGAACCGGCTCCGGAAATGTCCCCCACGGCATTTCCCTTTACAAGCCCATAAAATACTGATAGGAATCTCTGCATGATCACAGAAACAAGAGTAAATACCATGCAGGACCGAAATGTCCATCATTTGTTTACCGGGGGAAAGGAAATCATCCTGGTAGGCACAGCCCACGTGTCTCGGGAAAGCGCGGACCTGGTGGAGCGGGTCATTTCCGAGGAGCATCCGGACACGGTGTGCATTGAGCTGTGCCAGGCCCGTTTTGACGCCCTGAAGAAAAAGGACCAATGGCAGGAAATGGACATTGTGAAGGTCATCAGGGATAAACGGACCTCCCTGCTCCTATCCCAGCTTCTGATGATGTCCTTCCAGAAGAAAATCGCCGAAAAATTCAATATCCATCCCGGCGAGGAAATGCTTAGGGCCATTGCCATGGCGGAAAAGCAGGGGGCAGGCATCGTTCTCGCCGATCGGGAAATCCGGGTAACGCTTCTGCGCACCTGGAGGCGGATGGGGTTCTTCAGCAAAGTCCGGCTGGCCGCGGAAATGTTTCTTTCCCTTTTCATGACGGAGGACATCGATGAACAGGACATCGAAAAGCTCAAGGAGCATGATGTCCTGGACATGACTCTCCGCCAGTTCGGGGAAAAAATGCCGGACCTGAAAACAACGCTGATTGACGAACGGGACCAGTATCTGGCCGCCTCCATTCGCTCCGCCGGCGGGGACAAGGTGGTCGCCGTCGTCGGCGCCGGTCACATTCCGGGCATTGTCCGCACTCTCGAGCAGAATCAGGAGGTCGACAAGGAGGCCATTTCGGTGATTCCTCCTCCCGGCCTCTGGGGCCAGGTGTTCGCCTGGGGATTTTCCCTGGGAATCGTAGGGATCTTTATCGCCGGATTTTTCAGTTCCGGCTTTTCAGCCAGCATGGCCATGATTTTTTCCTGGTCGGCCATCACGGCGGTCTGTGCGGCAGCGGGGGCGCTTCTTCTCCTGGCCCATCCCTTGACCATCGCCGCAGCCGCCTGTTCGGCACCCATCGCCACCCTTCACCCCCTGATCGCCACGGGCTGGGTTGCAGGCCTGACCGAGGCAACGATCCGCAAACCGAAGGTCAAGGACTTTTTGAGCCTGAAGGATGACATCCTCTCCGTTCGAGGATTTCTGAAGAACAAGATCACCCGCATCCTTCTTCTGATCGCCATCGTGAACCTGACGACCTCCATTGGTACGTTCGCCGCCATACCGGTCATGATGAGATACTTTTAACGGATCTTCCTGTTGGCAGGCCATGGTTTCTTCCGGAAAAACTTCCCTTCTCTGTCCCCGCTGCCGCAAGCTCATCAGTGCTGATGAGCCCCAGTGCCCGCACTGCGGATTGAGAAGTCCGGGATCACGCTGGCTTTCCGGATTTGTGTGGCGGCTCAACAGCGGAAGCCTCGACCCGATTCGCATCCTGATTTACTTAAACGCAGCGTTTTACCTGCTTTCACTCCTTCTGAACCTGTCCGGTACGCGAATATCCTCTAATCCCCTGGCCCTTCTTTCCCCATCCAACAGCAGCCTTTTTTCCCTGGGCGCGGCAGGGGCCATCCCGATCGCCCAGTACGGGCGCTGGTGGACCCTGATCTCAGCCTCTTTTCTTCATGGAGGCATTCTCCACATTTTCTTCAACATGGCCGCTCTTTCCCAGCTTGGCTATTTCGTCCTTCGAGAATACGGGTTTAACCGCTTTATCCTGATTTACGTCGCTTCGGGCATCGCCGGCTTTCTGATTTCGAGCCTGGTGGGGGTCATTTTTACTATCGGCGCCTCCGCCAGTCTGTGCGGCCTGATCGGAGCGATCCTGTTCTACGGCAAAAGCCGCGGGGGGTTTTACGGCGAGGCGATTTACCGTCAGTCTCTCGGCTGGATCGTGGGGCTGGTGATCTTCGGCCTGCTGGTGCCGGGCATCAACAACTGGGCGCACGGCGGAGGTCTCGTCGCCGGCATTCTCCTGGGATTTTTTCTGGGATATGAAGACCAGTCCGAGGAGAAGCCTCTCCATCAAGTCCTGGGAACCGGCTGCATCTTTCTGACGGCATTGATCCTCTTCTGGGCGGCCCTTCATTCCCTCTTCGCCTTTTTTGTCTCATAACCTGTAATTCTTATTGACTTAATCTCTGCTTGTTTATATGGAAAACCCATGTTCAGGAAAAAGAACCGGCACCTGGATCAGCAATAACAAAGACAAGGAGAAGACCCTTTATGCATGTGTTCAGATATTACGGACTTACCGTCGCGCTGTCGAGCCTGCTGTTCCTTTCCGGCTGTGATACCGCCGTAGTAACCAATGGAAATATCATGGGCATCCAGTCCGGCCAGTTTCTCTATACAAACGGCTACCTGCAGGCAGACTATCTCACGAACCTCGACAGCGTCTGGCAGGCCTGCGAACAGACCCTTCAGGACCTCAAGGCGACAAACATACGCAAGGACCGCAAAATCGCATCGGGAACTCTGAAGGCAGACGTCTATGACGACAAGATTGTTATAGAAATTGTCTACTCGGAAAGGGACAGGGTCACCGTTTCCGTGCTGGCAGGCATAGGCGGCAGCCAGCTGGCGGCACGGCTCATCCACGAGAGAATCGGGAAGGCGCTGCATGCAATGGGGGCAATCAAATCCGCATAAGGACTCGGTGCCTTCTTTAATCCACCCGATGATCACGAGACCACACTATTAAAAAAAGAGGGGACAAACACCATGGCTAAAGAAAATCAGGGGTCAATCGCAACCAGGGGCGAGCAGCTCCTAGAGGACCAAATCGACCTGAGCCGGGAAGCCGAGCTGGAAGCCAGCATCCAGCGCCTGGAGGAGTTGAACTCGGCCCTCAAATCCCTGCTTCGACACCGGGATCAGGACAGGCGGGATGTGGAGGAGCGGTTTCTTTCCAACGTCAAGGAGCTCGTCCTTCCCTACATCCAGAAGCTCAAGGAGACGGAGCTCGTCGGCATGCAGGCCACGTACGTGGAAATTGCAGAATCCAATCTCAACGACATCATGTCGCCCTTCCTGCAGAAGATCACCTCGCGATACCGGAACTTTACACCCAAGGAAATTCAGGTCGCCAGCCTGATCAAGGAAGGCAGGCGGACCAAGGAAATCGCCCAGATCCTGGGAATCTCGAAAAGCGCCATCGACCTTCACCGGAACAGCATCCGCAACAAGCTGGGATTGATCAATAAAAAAACAAATCTCCGCTCCTATCTGATGTCTCTTTTCTGATCCTTCCCAAGAACGGGGTGGCGCACGGCACCGTTCCAGGGATGTTCCAGCAGCCACCCCGCAGCTTGCCGCCCGGAAGGATTTGCCCGAAGCCCACATAGCCGGCAGCGCGGCATGGCATGCGGCCAGTTCAGGACTGCCCGATCTTCAGCAGAAAGAGGGACAGGACCGTCATCAGTATTCCCGTCGTATTCAACAGCGTCAGTTTTTCCCGGTAGACCAGGGCGGCAAGAACATTGGCCAGGACGAAATTCATCCCCACCACGGGAACGATGATAGACAGGGGACCTGTTTTCATGGCCGAAAGCAGGGTAAAAAAAGCCGCAAAATTGAGCAGCCCCACCGCGAAGCCGATCAAAAGGGCTTCTCCATAGTTCTTATTCGCCCCTCCCTTTTCAAATGGCCTCTGAAGCCCCAGGGAAAAGAGCATGCTGAGAGAGTAGGTCAAGGCAATGAAGGCCATGGTATTGGTGTACAGCGCGGCGAATTTGCTGGAAACCGCCGCCACGGCGCCCGTCAGGACGGCCATGACGATCAGAAAATACCCCTTGCGGGCATGCCGGTTTTCCTTTTGCTCCTCCTCGGAGAAGCGTGTCAGAGTGAGGATGACGCCGATGGCGAGAGCGATGCCGGCAGCCTGATACCCGTTCAGAGAATCCCTGAAATAGACCACGGAGAAGATGACCACCAGCACGGCGCTCATCCGGGTCATCGGATAGACGATCGTCGTGGGCAGATAGCGGAGCGCCTCAATGGTCACGACCGTATCGACAAAAAAGGTCAGGCTGTTGATGAGGGCAAGGGCCAGCAGCCAGTTCAGGTTTTTCAGGGCTTCATCGGAGGAGAACCACCAGATCGAACTGAGAATTGCCACGGTGCCCATGAAGGACAGGGTGGTCCAGGCGGTATTGCAGTTCCGCTGCGCCGACACCTTGTAGAGGAACCGCTGGATCCCGTAGAGGACGAAACAGACCATCGTCAGGAAAAACCAGTTCATGAGTCTTCCCCGGCCCGTTTCACGAAATCCCGAGAGCTCCCAGCGCCTTGGGAACCGTGTTCCCGGGGCTTACCTTGTACCAGGCCTCCAGGATCCGGCCGTCCTCATCAATCAGGAAGGATGAGCGGAGAATTCCGAAATATTTTTTTCCATAGAGAGATTTCTCACCCCAGACGCCATAGGCCTCCGCCACGGAGTGGTCCGGGTCCGACAGCAGAGGAAAGGACAGTTGAAGCTTGTCGCTGAACTTTTTTTGCAGGGCTGTTGAATCGGGGCTGATGCCCAGGGCGTCCACCCCGATTTCCTTCATTGCGGAGAGGGCATCCCTCACGGCCTCCGTCTGCCTGGTGCAACCGGAGGTTCCGGCCTTGGGGTAGAAATACAACAAGAGTTTTCTGCCCTTGAAACCGTCGAGCGTTACCGTTTTTCCGAACTGGTCGATCAGGGCGAAGCCGGGCGCCTGATCCCCTCCCTTCAATTTGTCCACCTGGCACCTCCTGAAAAGTTTCCGGTCCCGCTTTCCTTCGGCGTTCGCATCCGCATCCTCCCGTTCCGGCGGAAGAGCGGAACTTGAGAGCCACAACACCTTGGTTACTCTAGTATGACCTCCCGTGTTTTTCAACATCAGATACAAAGAAATCATCGACAAAGGGAAAATATTTCTGTAGGTTTTCTCCCGGCTGTGGCCTTTTATCAAGGAAGGGACGGAAAAAGAGATGAAAAGCAAAAGGTTCCTTTACGCCTGGATATGGATCGTCTGCATACTGCCCCTGGCGGGATGCCTGCCGAAGGAAATTCCCCCTCCACCCAGGCCCGCCACCATTGCCGTCGTGCTGGGGGCCGGCGCATCCCGGGGGTTCGCCCACGTGGGTGTCCTCAAGGTTCTGGAGAGCAGGAAGATTCCCATCTCCCTGATCGTCGGAACGAGCGCGGGAAGTTTCGTCGGATCCCTCTATGCTTCCGGAATGAGCACCTTTGAACTGCAGCGGATTGCCCTGACCCTGGAAAAAAATGACGTGGCCGATCTGATTTTCCCCGACAACGGCTTCATTCGCGGAGAAAAGCTTGAAAGCTACGTTAACCGCTCGGTCCGCCAAACATCCATCGAAAAGCTGGCGATTCCCTTTCGGGCGGTGGCAACGAACCTTCAGGACGGCTCGGAAATCGTTTTCGGGTCGGGAAACACGGGAAGGGCCGTCCGGGCAAGCTGCTCCATTCCCGGCATCTTTCAGCCGGTATGGATCGGGGGGAAGCCTTACGTCGACGGGGGCGTTGTGAGCCCCGTTCCCGTTCTGGCCGCGAAGCGGTCGGGCGCCGATGTCGTCATCGCCGTGGACATCTCCGCGGGGGTGGGGGGAGCGGTCCCCCGGGGGATAATGGACACGATCCTCCAGTCCATCGACATCATGTACAACAAGATGGCGGCGTCCCAGATCGCCTATGCCGACGTGGTCATTGCCCCCAGGGTGAGCTATATCGGCTCAGGCGACTTCGATAAGCGCCATGAGGCCATCCTCGAAGGCGAAAAGGCGGCTACCCTGGCTCTGCCCCGCATTCAGCAGATTCTGGCCCGGCTTCGCCAGGAGGGAAGGCTGCCCCGGTAATCTGACATCAGCCCAGCGCGCTTTTCAGCACACGGCTCAGATTCGCCACGCTGTAAGGCTTTTGAATAAAGCCGGCCAGTCCCTTTCCCGCGAAGCGCTGCGTCACTTCCTGTTCATTGAAGCCGCTGGACAGGATCACGGGCAAATCGTCCTGCAGATTGCGCAGTTCCTGGAAAGTCTCCTCGCCGCCCATCTCGGGCATCATGAGATCAAGGAGCACACAGGCGATCTCTCCTCTGTGGGTGCGGAACACCTGCAGGCCCTCACGGCCATTGACCGCGGTCAGGACTTCAAAGCCCAGCTTTTCCAGCATCGCCGATGCCACGGCCATGACAAAGGGGTCGTCGTCAATGACCAGGACGGTGCCCCCACCCTTCAGCGGCTCGCCCTGCTCCACCGTCCCCTGAACCGCGCCCGACTCCCGTGTTGCGGCAGGCAGCAGGATCCGGAAGGTTGTCCCCTTCCCCACCTCGCTGGAAACCTTGATGACTCCCCGATGGCCGCGCACGATGCCGAGCACCGCCGCCAGTCCCAGCCCCCTGCCGACGAACTTCGTGGTGAAGAAGGGATCAAAAATCTTTCCCTGGGTTGCGGAATCCATCCCGCATCCCGTATCCGACACCTCGATGTAGACATAGAGCCCCCCGGGGGGGTGATCGGGCAGATAGCTTTCGGACAGGTAGGCCTCATCACACTCAAGGCACCCCGTCGTAACCGTAATGACGCCTCCCGCACCTCCCAGGGCATCGGATGCGTTCGTAATCAAATTCATGATCACCTGACGGATCTGCGTTACATCCGACTCCACCTCCGGGAGATGATCAGCAAGGACATAGCGCACCGCCGATTTCTTGGACACCGAGACATCGAGTATTTTTCCCATTTCCCGGACGACTTCAGAGAGGTCGCAGCGGCTGACCACGAAGCGCCCTTTTCCGGAATAGGCGAGCATCTGCCGGCACAGATCCGCCGCCCGGTGCGAGGCCCGCATGATCTCCTCAATGTGCTGGCAGACGGGGGACGCCGGAGAGAGCGCGAGAAGGGCCAGGTCGGCGTACCCGAGGATGGCCATGAGCAGGTTGTTGAAATCGTGGGCAATTCCTCCTGCAAGGACGCCCAGGCTCTCGAGTTTCTGAACTTCCCGCATATGGGCATCAAACCTGAGGCGCTCCTCCTCCATCTGCTTCCGCTCCGTCAGATCGTTGAAGACGGCAAGGGTCTTGTTACCCATGAACGTTCGAAACAGCTCGATATTCCGAACGGATCCATCCCGGCACGTCACGTCCATCTCAATGCCGCAGGTGCTGCTTTCAAGCCTGTCAACCGTCCTTCGCAGACGCTCCACCGTCCTGCTCCGGTAGAGCGGATCGGGAAAGGCGCAGCGGAACCATTTCCCCAAGGTGGGAATGTCGTCGATCGTATAGCCGAACTTCTCGCTGAATTTCGGGTTGACGTACTCGACCCGCCCGTTCCTGTTCGCAAAGCCGATGGGCAGCGGAGAAGACTCCACCACCATCCGGAACCGTGCCTCGCTTTCAAGAAGCGCCTCCTCGGCCTGCCTGAGCTCGGTGATGTCCTGCACCGTCCCGATGCCTTTCAGGGGACGGCCTTCCGGATCAAATTCGTTCCGGCCGATTTCATGGACCCACTTGATCCGCCCGTCCTTCATCAACAGCCGGTGAGAGATTTCGTAGGCGGCCCTGTCCTCCACGCATTCGGCAAAAAGGTGTTGGACCATCTCCCGGTCGTCGGGATGGATTTGCTTCAGGAAAGCCTCGAACGAAGCGTCAAACTCGTCGGGGTCGATTTCAAAGATCTCATAAGTACCGTCGGACCATTGCAGGGTGTTTGTGATCAGATCCAGCTCCCAGTTTCCCAGTCGCGCGATATGCTGCGCCTCTCGGAGCTTTCTTTCGCTTTTCCTCAGTGCATCCTCTACCCGCTTGCGTTCCGTTATGAAGCGCGCCTGCTGGATGTTCTGATAGGCTGTCGTTGAAAGCTGGTTGGCAAGGGCAAACAGGGCGTGGGCGATCTGCTCGAACTTCTCCTGCGGCATGAAGGGCACCTGGCGATAGGCCTCGCAGAATTCCTTCTCGTCGAGACCCAGTTCGCGGCAGTATTCAAGGATTTTCTCTTCGTCCTGTCTTTCGTTGCGGACCTGACCGATCAGCCAGCTGGCGATGTGGCGGCCGCCGACGGTGATGCTGGCGCCTGCACCGCACAGCCCGGCGCTCAGGCAGGTCTGAACAACCGGTCCGGAGGGATCATACCTTCCGAGCGTCGCATCGGATATCATACATTTTCGTTTCCCCTTTTCGGTACTCCGGATGAACGTGCTGCAGAACCTGGTGAAGCTGCTCGGTTTCGTAATGGCCGTTCCGTCGGGACGTGTGATCAGCGCCGAAACGCCCCAGGTTTCCGCAAGAAGATCCTGAAGTCGTTGAAGGTCCGAAAGGTTAAAGAGGTCCTCGAAGGCGACGGTTCCGATATTTTCCAGGGGCTCCGTCAACGCGACGATTCGCCTTTCCAGCGCGTCCTCGGCCTGCTTGCGCCTGCTGATGTCCCGGCAGACGGCCAGAACGACGTTTGACCCGGCCAATTCGAGATGCTGCAGGGACACTTCCATCGGGATCAACGTTCCGTCCCGCTTCCGGTTCAGAGTCTCAAAGAGAACGTAGCCTTTCCGCCTGAGCGCCTTCATCCGCTCGTCATGTTCCGCCACCGCAGAAATGTCGATGTCCAGCGGCCTCATGGCCATAAGCTCCTCGCGGCTGTAGCCCAGGGTCTCCAGGGCGGCCTTGTTTGCATCCAGAAGGCGCTCTTCCTGGTCGAAGAGGTAAATGGCATCCTTGGCGAGATGGAACACGGCATGGAATTTTTCTTCGCTGCGCCGCAGGGCCGACTCCACCTGTTTTTGCGCCACAATTTCCCCTATGACCCTGGCGGTGGTAGCAAGGCGTTTCCTTGCAAGCTCAATCATCAGGGACGGACGGGGTTCACAGGCTTCCGCCTGCCGGCGGAGCTCCTCCAGGGGAACTCCGTAAGCCTCTGCCAGGTCGCGCAGTTTTTCCCCGTCGCGGGGAGGATCGCCATAGCCGATGGCGAGGCTTCCAACCACTTCGTCGCCGGCAAAGACCGGAACGGCAAAAATCCGGATTCCTCCACGGCAGGGCAGCTCCACGGGCTGTTTTGTTTCAATGGAGACAAGGGCAGCATCATTCCGGCAGGATTCGAAACAGGGCCCCTCGCCGGACGCCATGGCCTTCCGGCTGTCCGCTGCCCCGCAGAGCCGCCTCGATGCCTGATTCAGAAACCGGCACCAGTTGGAGGAGATGAACTTCAGCGCACAATCGCCGTTTTTTTCACAGACGGTAACGGAGGTGTCAACGAGACAGGCCAGGTCTTCGACAAGCTCGGAAAGGAGAGATTCGCCGACGAGGTCACGAATGTATCTGGAGTCCTTCAGAAAGACCAGATCGTCATAGGCCGGGATCGGTTCTTCCCGCGGCCCGGACCGGACGGCTCCCCCCGTCGAGATCCCGTTCAGTATTCCCTTGAGAGGCTGAACTGTATCTTCTTTTCCCTTCAGATTCCACACAGGCATCTTGCCGGCCATTCCGCACTCCTCAATCCATGCTTTCCGCTCGGTACTCCGGGGCGAACCTCTTTCGCCAATAGTCAGACCGGCCGGCTTCCATCCCGAAGGGGATAAAACGTTACAGAAAAAGGAGGAAAAGGAGGCTGCTTCTTGATTCCCGCGGCTCTTTTCCTCCACGTCTATATGGAAGGAACATTTTTCCTAAGGTATGGAAGTATAAAGATAAACGCTAATGGATGTCAACAAAAAAGGAGGAGCGCCCCCGGGAGGGAAACATCCCGTCAGAAGGGAAGTCCATTCTCTAATGAGGCGGTAAAGATCATTTTCAAATGCGGGTGATGGATGGTTCAGGGAAAAACCCTCAGGAGCAGGCCTTTGAGATAGCGCCCTTCCAGATGGGCAAGGCTCGTGGGATGGTCGGGACCGGGCCCGAGCACCTTCAGCAGCTGGACCTGTCTGCCCGCATCGCGGGCGGCGCCGAGCACGACCTTCTGAAAGAGCGCCTCATCCATGAAGTTCGAGCAGGAGAACGTCCACAGCAGCCCTCCGCCGCGAAGATGCTTCATGGCCTGGAGGTTGATGTCCTTGTATCCCCGCGCGGAACGGGCGACATCCTTGCGGGATTTGGCAAAGGCCGGAGGATCCAGGATGACGGCATCGAAAATCTCTTCCGTTTCCCGCAGCCATGAAAAGACATCCGCCCGAATCACCGGGTGCCGGTCCGGCGAAAAACCGTTTTTCTCCAGGTGAAAGCGCGCCATGGCATTGGCCCCTTCCGAAACATCGACGGAAATCACCTGCCGGGCTCCGCCCCCGGCGGCATAAACGGAGAAGGCCCCCGTATAGGAGAAGCAGTTCAGCACCTTGAGCCCCCGGCAAAGGGAGGCCACCCCTTCCCTGTTCGGCCTCTGATCCAGGAAAAACCCCGTCTTCTGCCCGCCGACCGCGTCCACTTCAAAGAAAAGGCCATTTTCCCTGACGGGGATCCGTCTGTCCGCCTCCATGCCGCCGTAAATCCAGCCGCTGCGCTCCTCAAGGCCCTCCAGCTTCCTGGCCCGGCCCTCGCTGCGCTCATAGATTCCCGCAGGATGGAAAAGTTCATGCAGCCCATCCAGCAGGTGATGACGATTCTTCTCCATGCCCGCCGTGGCCATCGAGCAGACCAGGTAATTCTCGTACTGGTCCACGATCAGGCCGGGCATCAGGTCCCCCTCGGCATTGACAAGACGGCAGGCCGTCGTATCCCGGGGAATGATCTGACGCCGCAGATCGGCGGCAAACCGGAGCCTTTCCCGCCAGAAGCAGGCATCCAGCCGAAGGCCGGCGTCCGCCGTGAGCAGGCGGAAGCGGATGTCTGAATGGGGGTTGAAAAAACCGAGCCCTAACGGCCTTTGTGCGAAATCCACTGCGGCCACGATGTCTCCCGGTCCGGGACGCCCTTCAACGGAAGCCACGGCCCCGGAAAAAAGCCAGGGATGGCCGTTCAGAAGAGACTTTTCCCGTCCGGGTTTGAGAAAGAGGCGGGGATAGAACGTTTTCATGGGAAATTCGGAACCCTCAGCGCTGAAGTTCCCCTGAATCTATCGATTTGCGGAAGAAAATACAAGCCCCATTGTGCGCTTTCACATCCACGACGGCGTTCCGCCCCGGCATCGCCGGCAATCTGCCGGTGTGGTACATCAATGCTTCTCCTTCCGGCCGCCGGTCCATCCTTTATAAATCACTATGGCGTTGACACGCTGGAGCGTTATCCTATACTCTATCGGCAAAGATCAACGCCTCATCTCAAGGAGAACATCCCATGTATGCCGTTATCATGGCCGGAGGAAAGGGGTCCAGATTCTGGCCGCGAAGCCGCAGGAGCAAACCGAAGCATCTCTTGGACATTGCGGGGCCGGAGACGATCATCCAGGAGACGGTCAAGCGCATCTCTCCCCTGGTCCCCCCGGATCGCACCCTGATCGTTACGGGCGCCACCCATGCCCGGGAGCTACAGAGGCAGCTCCCGGAGATCCCCCCGGACAATATCCTGGTGGAACCCGTCGGCCGCAATACCGCCCCCTGCATCGGCCTTGCGGCAATCCACATCCGTCGGATCGCCGGAGACGCCGTCATGGCCGTTCTGCCGTCCGACCACCTGATCTCCGACAGCCGTCAATTTCTGGATACCCTGGCCATTGCCGCCGAAGCCGCCGAACGCGAGGACGTCCTGGTGACGATCGGCATCCGTCCGACCGGACCGGAAACGGGCTACGGGTATCTCGAACGGGGAAATCCCGTTGAATCGATAGGGGGCAGACTTCTTTACGATGTCTGGTCGATCCGGGAGAAGCCGCCTCTCGAACAGGCCGCCCTGTTTCTTGAGCAGGGCAACTTTTACTGGAACAGCGGCATGTTCGTCTGGAAGGCCTCTACGATTCTTCAGGCCATGGCGGCCCACCTTCCCGATCTGCACGAGGGGCTGCTCAAAATCGAAGAGGCCCTGGGGACGGGGGAGTATGAATCCGTGCTGAAAGAGGTTTACGGAGAGGCCCCTTCCGTTTCCATCGATTACGGCGTGATGGAAAAGGCGGACAAGGTCCTGCTGATTCCCGGCGACTTCGGCTGGTCGGATGTGGGCAGTTGGGACGCCCTCTGGGAGGTCTCGGAGAAAGACCCGGCCGGAATCGCCTTCCGCGGCCCGGTCGTCGCCGTCGATTCAGCCGATTCCCTCGTCCACAGTCCCCACAAACTGGTCGCCCTGGTAGGCGTCAGGGACCTGATCGTCGTGGAAACCCGGGATGCCCTGTTGATCTGCCGCAGGGGAGAATCCCAGAACGTCAAACGGATCGTTGACATCCTGGAGGAAAGGAACCTGGAGACGTATCTTGAATAGCAGCACGCCGTGGCAGAGCCTCACGGTTCGGCGAAAGCCGGCCTGCCGACCGGGGGAGTATGCCCCCTGATCCGGAAGTTCCGCCACGGGCTTCAGGCCGGCTTGACATCCTCTCCCCAATTTTCTATAAGCGTTCCACGCCCCCCGGGGCGGTGCGTTACAAAGCAGATGGATCGAACAGACTCAGAAGCCTTCAGATCGATTCGAGCTTGCAGCCTCCGTCCATGGCCTGCGAGCGGAAAGGGAGCCGCTTTTTTTTCATGTGTATCCGCCTGACGGAAAAACTCATCCTGGCCTCCGCATCGCCCCGGCGGGCCGAACTCCTCCGTCTCCTGGGTCTTGACTTTGACGTCATCCCCAGCCATATGGATGAAGCCTCGATTCATGGAGAAACGCCGCCTGAGCAGGTTCTGCGCCTTTCCCGGGAAAAAGCCGGCCGAATCGCCGACCTTTTTCCCGAGGCCACGGTGCTCGGGGCGGATACCGTCGTGGTCATTGGCGGCCGGGTGCTGGGCAAGCCGGGCACCGTGGAGGATGCGCGGGAAATGCTCGAAGCGCTCAGCGGCCGGGAGCACATTGTTTTCACCGGCTTTTCGCTGATTTCGCGGCGGTTGGAACTTCAGGTTTCCCAGGTGGTGCAATCCGCCGTCCTTTTCAAGGAAATCCCCGAAGATGAGATCTCCTGGTATGTCCATTCCGAGGAGCCCTATGACAAGGCCGGGGGCTACGCCGTCCAGGGAATGGGGGCTTTTTTCATCCGCGAGATCCGGGGCTCCTACACCAATGTCATGGGCCTTCCGCTCAGTGAAGTCGTGGAGACCTTGAAGGACCTTGGAACCCTCACCTTTTCAGGAGATTCTCATGACCGATGACGGCATAAAAAGCAAGATCCAGATCGTCCGCAGCCGCATTGCCGAGGCGGCGGCCCGGTCCGGCCGCCGGCCCTCAGAGATCCGTCTCATGGCCGTCACCAAGACGGTGGAGGAAAACCGGATCCGGCAGGCCCTTGAGGCCGGCATCGACCTGTGCGGGGAGAATTACATCCAGGAGAGCAGGATCAAGATCGAATCCATCGGACATCCTCCGCAGTGGCACATGATCGGCCATCTCCAGACCAACAAGGCCAAGTACGCCGTCCGGCTTTTCGACATGGTGGAATCCGTGGACCGCTTCGAGCTGGCGGTGGAGCTGGACCGCCGCGCCGGAGGGGCGGGACGGGTGTTGCCGATCCTGATCGAAGTGAACAGCGGCGGAGAGCTGACGAAAAGCGGTATTCCCCCGGAGGAGGCCATCGACCTGATCCGCAGGATCGCGCCCCTGGAGCATCTCGCCATATCGGGATTGATGACCATGCCGCCCTGGTTTGACGATCCTGAGGAGGCCCGGCCCTTCTTTTCCGCCCTGCGGACCCTGCGGGACCGGATTGCGGCGGAGGAATTCGACCGCGTTGCCATGACGGAGCTTTCCATGGGCATGACGGATGATTTCGAAGTGGCCGTTGAGGAAGGCGCCACCATCGTCCGCGTCGGCCGGGGAATCTTCGGGGAGCGCACCGGCCGTTGACCAAAACCGTGTTCTTTCGTTGAAATCGAATTCAGACCAGAAACCAGGAGGAGCCCCCCATGACAACGGAAAAAACCATCCAGGCGGAAGATCGGCGGATGCCGAGCTTTTTCAAAAAAATCCCCGTCTCCATCGAACGCGGAGAAGGGGTTGTCGTGTGGGATGAAGAGGACAGGCGCTTTCTCGATTTCACGGCAGGCTGGGGCGTGACCTGCCTGGGGCATGCCTCCCCGGTCATCTGCCAGGCGCTCCTGGAACAGAGCGGGAAAATTCTCCAGGGCCCCAATTCAGGACTCACCTATTCTCCCGTCCGCGCCCAGCTCCTGTCCCTGATGGCTTCGATCCTGCCGGAAAACCTGACCCGCATCTTCTTCTCCAACAGCGGTGCGGAATCCAACGATGCGGCTATCAAGCTCGCCCGCAAGGTGACGGGAAGGCCGGACATCGTCTCCGCCCTGGCGGGGTTTCATGGCCGCTTGGCCAGCACGGCGTCAGCCACCTCCCAGGCCGCCCGCCGGGAGCCGTCCGCCCCGCCTGCCCCAGGTTCCCGCTTTGTCCCCTATGGCGATATCTCCGCCCTGGAGGCGTGCCTGGACAGCCGGGTGGCGGCGGTCCTCCTGGAGCCGATCCAGAGTGAAGCGGGCGTCCGGATTCCTCCAGATTCCTACCTGAAAGAAGCGGCCCGGCTCTGCCGCGCCAATGGAGCCCTCCTGATCGTCGATGAAGTGACGACGGGATTCTGCCGCACCGGACCGATGTTCGCCATCGAACCGCTGCAGGTTGAAGTCGATTTTCTGACCATGGCCAAGGGCATTGCCGGGGGGTTCCCCTTCGGGGCCTTCGCCCTGACGGAAGCCGTCGCCTCCCGCCTCGAATACGGCGATCACGGCGGCACCTACTGTGGCAATCCCCTGGGGTGCGCCGTGGCCGCCGCGGTCATTTCCCATCTCCTGGAGGCCGACATCTCCGCCAACGTCACGGCGATGGGAGCGCTGGCCATGGCCCGGATGGGGCAATGGAAACATGCCTGGCCGGAGGCCCTTGTGGATGTCCGCGGCCGAGGCCTGCTGCTGGCCATGGAATTCCGGCAGGAGGCCATGGCCGACCGCATTTCCGATGCCTGCCTCGCCCGGGGGCTTTTCGTGCGGCCTACCCAGGGAAACATTCTCCGGATCTTCCCGGCCCTCAACATTCGGAGGGAAGAAATGGAAGAGGGCCTGGCCGTCATCGAGAAGGCCCTGGAAACCTGCCTCTAGAGAGATGATCTACCGAATCCTCGCCGATGCCGTGGTGACCCTCCACTTCGGGTTCATTCTGTTCGTCGTTTTCGGAGGGCTGCTGGCGGTCCGGAGACGCTGGATTCTCCTGCTCCATCTGCCTGCCGCAATCTGGGGCGCCTTGATCGAGTTTCAGGGGTGGCTCTGTCCCCTGACAACCCTTGAATGGAGGCTTCGCCAGGCGGGAGGGGAAGCCGCTTATGGCCGGGGCTTTATCGAACACTACCTCGTCCCCATCGTTTACCCCGACAGGCTTACTCCCGAGCTGCAGGCCGTTCTGGGGGCCGCGGTTCTCCTTATCAACGGGGCCGTGTACGGCTGGCTTTTCCGGCGCCGGAAACGCATGGATGGCGATCGCGGCATCGGGTAGCCCTTTTTCCGGACGCCGTTCGACGGCAGCCGGACAGAAGTTACCTTATTCAGCCCATTCCCCCTTCGCCGGGAATCGCGGGGATGGAACCCTCATCGTGAAGCAGAAAGGAACAGGTTCATCGGCCCATGAAGACATCCCTGGATTGCATCCCCTGCTTTCTTCGGCAGGCATTGGACGTGGCGAGGCTCTCAACGGCGGATGCCTCCATTCACGAGAGGATTCTCCGCGACGTCCTACAGTGGGCCGGTGGGATCAATCTCGATCAGCCGCCCCCACTGCTGGCTCAGCGCATTCACCGCCGCCTGCGCGAACTCACCGGGATGGAAGATCCCTACAGAGCGGCAAAAAACCGCCATAACGCCATGGCCTTGAAAATGCTTCCCCGGCTGAGGGCCGAAATAGCATCGGCATCGGATCCCCTGATCATGGCGGTCCGCCTGTCCATCGCCGGAAACATCATCGACATGGGGGTTAACGGCGGCTTTACCGAAACCGACCTACGGCGCTCTCTCGATGAGGCCCTGACCGAACCTTTCAGCGGAGATACCGACGGATTTCACCGATCCGTTGCACAGGCCGCCAACATCCTCTACCTGGCCGACAACGCCGGTGAAATTGCCTTCGACCGCCTGCTGATCGAACAGCTTCCGGCAGAGAACGTGACCGTGGCCGTGCGGGGCGCACCCGTCATCAACGATGCAACGATGGCCGACGCCCTGGCTTTGGGCCTGCAGGAGATCGCCGAAGTCATCGACAACGGCTCGGATGCCCCGGGCACGGTCCTCGCCGATTGCAGCCGGGAATTCAATCGGCATTTTGACGAGGCCGACCTCATCCTTGCCAAGGGGCAGGGCAACTTCGAAACGCTCAGCGATGAAAACCGGAACATCTATTTTCTTCTCAAGGCCAAATGCCCTGTTATCGCCTCCCACATCGGGCTGCCCATGGGGACTCACATCCTGAAGAGAGTCCGGTCGTCCGGATGATCCGTCTTTGCGAAAGCAGTCTCTGAATGCGAGCAGCAAGCCGGTCCTGGAACGGTGGCGCCGACCCCCGCTTTTTTCAGACCGGACCGGAAATAATTCGCTCGAAGCGGCGGAATCCGGTTCGCAAAAAGCGGCCTGTTATCGGGAAGCGGCATATTCCGCGATGGCCTCCAGAAGCCCCGCTTTTTTGACGGGCTTGACGAGGTGCCCGTTGCAACCGGCTTCAAGGCTCTTCTGCCTGTCCTCTTTATAGGCATAGGCTGTCAGCGCGATGATCGGCGTTTCCTTGAGGCGATGCTCCCTTTCCCATGCTCGAATCTCCCGGGTCGCCGTATAGCCGTCCATCACCGGCATCTGGATGTCCATGAGGACAAGGTCGTATGTCCCCTCCCTGAACTTCTTCACGGCCACCGCCCCGTTTTCTGCGATATCCACCTGGTATGGACACTTTTTGAGATAGGACAGCAGCAGCAGGCGGTTGTCGTCCGAGTCCTCGGCCAGGAGAATTCGGAGGGCCCTGGGCTCTCCAGGGACGGTCGGTAACGAGGCCGCGGGTTTTCGGGATGCGGCTTTTGACTTTCCCACGGCGGCCAGGATCACATTTTTAAGATCGGCCCGCTTGACCGGCTTGGTGAGGTAGGCCGCTATGCCCAGTTCGTGAAACCGCTTCGGGTCTCCCCTCCCCAGGTCCGAGGTGAGCATGACAATCGTGGCATCCTTTATCTCCGGGTCTTCCTTGACGCGCTTCGCCACATCAAAACCGTCAAGAAGGGGCATGCGGTAATCGATGAGCAGGAGATCAACGGGCGTTCCGGATTTCCCGGCCCGTTTCAGTTCAGCTATTCCGGATTCCCCGTCTTCCGCCTCCGCGGTAAGGGCGCCCCATCCGGCAAGGATCTCCCGCAAAATCATCCGGTTGGTGGCATTGTCATCGACAATGAGGGTTCGAAGCCCCTTGATCTCCACCTCCAGCTTTTCGGCCGGTTTCTTCTGCTCCTCCTGGAAGCCGAATGTCGCCGTAAAAGAGACCCGGGTCCCCCTGCCCATTTCGCTCTCAATCCAGATCCGCCCCCCCATCAGTTCGATGAGGCGCTTCGATATGGACAGCCCGAGCCCGGTGCCCCCGTACTTGCGGGTCGTGGACGAATCAACCTGGGTGAACTTTTCAAAGATCAGATCTATTTTTTCTTTGGGGATGCCGATTCCCGTATCGGAGATCCGGAACAGCAATTCCGTGTTATCGCCGTCTTCCTGCCTGGAGGCCTCAGGCTCCCCCCTGCTCACCTCGACGAGAATCTCGCCTCTCTCCGTGAATTTAACGGCATTTCCAATCAGGTTGATCAGGATCTGCCGCAGACGGATCGGATCCCCGATCAGGTTGACCGGTACATCGGGCAGGATGTGGCAGATCAGCTCAATCCCCTTGTCATGGGCGCGGATGGCCAGCACTTCACCAGTCTTTTCAACGAGTTCGGCAAGATCGAACTCCTCATACTCGAGTTCAAGATGTCCGGCCTCCACTTTTGACAGGTCAAGAATGTCGTTGATGACGTTCAGGAGGTTTTCTCCCGCATTCTGGAACACCTCGACATACTTCTCCTGCTCGGGAGTGAGCGGCGTCTCCGACAGGAGCTCCGCCATGCCGAGAATGGCATGCATCGGCGTGCGGATTTCATGGCTCATGCTGGCCAGAAAATCGCTCTTGGCGCGGTTTGCAGCTTCGGCCTCTTCCTTGGCCTTCCGTAATGCCTCCTCGGCATTTTTTCGCTCGGTGATGTCCTCTATGACCCCATCGACCCACTTGACCCTGCCGTCGGCATCATACAGCGCCTTTGCCGTGGCTGAAGCCCAGATCGGCGTGCCGTCCTTTTTCCTCAGCTGAAGCTCCTCATCCTTCACAAAGCCGCATTGCCGGATTTTTCTTCCAAACCGGCGCATCTCCTCCGGGTCCTGGTAGGCTTGCGAAACGGGCAGCTCCATAAAGTCGCTCATGGAGTCATAGCCAAAAATCTTCACGATGGCAGGGTTCACCTGGACAAAACGCCCCTGCTGCCCGGCTGTGACCCTGTACACGCCGATATTGACATTTTCGACGAGCGTTCGATACCTCTCTTCGCTTTCCTGGAGCGCCGCCTCCCGCTCGGACAGCTTTTTCAATATTTCGTTGATTGCCTTGAGCTGCCGGGTGCGCTCCGCAATTCTCTCCCGCAGCTCCTCATTGAGCTTGTAGACCTCCCGCTCGGCCTGCTTGCGTTCCGATATGTCCATGAAGGATAGAACGCTCTTTGTTGTTCCTGGAATGATGGCGACCGTCATGAAGATGTCCCTGAGTTGACCCGCCCTGTTTTGAAACCGGATTTCATAATTCCTCGGGGCCGCGTCGGGATCGAGAATCCGCAGTGCGGAATAGCGCCTCATCTTTTTTTCATCGTTTTTCTCGATGAAGCCGATCCAGCTTCTCCTGCCCTCCAGTTCCCCCCTGCCATAGCCCGAAAGCTTTTCAAATTCCGCATTTGCCAGGGAGATGGTGAAGTCCTCCCCGCCTATGATCGTGGCGCAGCCGGTATTCTCGAAGATGGTCCGGTATTCGGCCTCCGATGCCCCCGTCAGGCCCCCTTCCCCGGCCTCCCGCTCAGCCGCCTTCCGGCGCAATTCCCTGAGCTCGGAAAGGAGCTGCTCTCTGGTTTTATCCTCATCGTTCATGCGACAATCCACTCATCACGGGGAATCCTGCAGAGTCGGATTTCGGCCGATCCTGCCGGGGAGAACATCCTTCAGCGCCTCTTCATGGAAGCCGCCAGAGCCGGATCGCTTCACTTCCCGAAAGTCCGAAAGGTTCGGCCGCTCCCGAGCCGCCGGACGTGCCCCGGGAAAGGCGGCGGGGGAGTTTCATCTGGAGATTTTCAGAAAAGGCTTGGATTTACGTAGGGAAAGTATAGGGAAACGGCGGGTTCCTGTCAACGGATTAGCGGATGCGGGGGCCGGCAAAGCCCTGTCCCTTCAATCCCCGGACAGCACGTGCTCCAGGATCACGTCGGCCTGCTTGGCGGCGGCAATGGAAACCCTCGGGGAAATCGCGGGCCGGAAGGCGATATCGGATTGCAGATCCCCGATGAGGACGAAGTTCTCCCGGACGGGATGCAGCCGGATGGCATCGCTTGATCCGTAGCCGCCAAGCCCGGAAACCGCCACCACGAATTTCTTCAGCATGAGCAGTTCGGAAACGAGGAGGCTTTTGTCTTCGGGGCGGTCCAGGCACTCCGCCACCACGGCGCAATCGGAGAACAGGGCGCCTACCGAATCTTTCTCGATTTTCCGGTCCTCGATCTCCAGTTCCAGGTCGGAGGCGATCCGAAGGAGGTTCTGGCGGAGGGCCTCGACCTTCCGCATCCCCACCTGGTCGGCGAAGTAAAACTGGCGGTCCAGGTTTCCCGCCTCGACCACGTCGAAATCAACCAGCTTCAGGCTGCGGAATCCGACCCGCACGAGGTGGGCGGCACAGTTCGACCCCAGGCCGCCGGCCCCGGCGATGCCGATCCGGATCGTCCGGAGCCGGTCGAATTTTTCCCGGCCGATCTTCCCGATGAGATGCTCGTGAAACGCTTCGATAATCGTCATAATCCAAAAATCCAGTCCTTTAACACCGGATCGTAGCCCTTTTCGCGAAGCCGGGCCATCATCTCCGGAATGCTCCGTGAATCGGCAATCTCGAACTGCGCAAAGGCGTCTTCCGCCTCGTCCGGAACGGTGTAGCCGCCGACGCTGGTGCAGGAGCCGGCCGACATCCGGGTAATGCCCAGGTGAATCAGGGAATCGCGGAAACAGGAGTCCTCCCGGGTGGAAAGGGCGATGCCCAGCCGGGGCAGAAAGAGCCGCAGGGCCAGAATCGCCTGAACGATGTTCCGGTCGCCGACTTCGCACGAGCCCTGAAAGGCGCCGGCAAAGGGCCTCAGCCTTGGCACGGAGGCCCCGATCTCGACCTCGGGGAACCGGTCCTGGAGGTAACGGGCGTGGAGCCCGACCATCAGGATCTCCCTTCGCCAATCCGCCAGTCCGAGAAGAGCCCCGATATTGACCTGCCTCATCCGGGCCGCGGCGCCCCGCTCCGGCGCCTCCAGGCGATAGCGGAAATTCCGCTTCGGCCCAGCGGGGTGGAGAACCCGGTACAGACTTTCGTCATAGGTTTCCTGGTAAAGGGTCAAGCCGTCGACGCCCTCCGCCACCAGGCCGGCATAGTCTTCCTCCGACAGGGGGTAAACCTCGATGGCCACCGAAGAGAAATGCCTTCTGAGAACCTGGACGCAATCCCGGAGATAACCCACAGGGCTTTCCTTCTTCGATTCCCCCGTCAGCAGAAGAATGTGCTGCAACCCCGTGCCGGCAATAAAGGCCGCCTCGCGATCGATCTCCTCCAGGCTCAGTTTTTTCCGTTTGCGCCGGTTTCTCGAACTGAAGCTGCAGTAGAGGCAGGAGTTTTCGCAGTAATCCGACACGTAGATGGGCGCGTACAGCTGGATCGTCCGTCCGAAATACCTCAGCGTCAGCGCCCGGGCCTTCTGCGCCATCGGCTCCAGGTGGGCTTCGGCGGCCGGGGAAAGGAGGGCGAGAAAATCGGAAAAGGAAAGATGCACCCGCCGAAGGGCCTGTTCGACATCCGCCCCGGAAGCGGCGGCAAGGGCTTCGCCCCAGTCCCGTTCCCGGCAAGCAAGGTAGGTATCGTAAAAGCTTTTTGACAGAAACTCAGTCATGATCCCTCAAAAAACCCGTCAGGGGTGAAGAGGCCCTGGCCTCGGCGGCGCTTCCGGGCATCCCGGTCCGGTAGGCCAGTCTGCCCGCCTTCACCGCCAGGCTGAAGGCCCTGGCGAATTCCACGGGATCCGGGGCAACGGCAACGGCGGTATTGACCATCACGGCGGCGCATCCCATCTCCATGCACTGGCATGCGTCGGAGGGCTTCCCCAGCCCCGCATCGACGATAATCGGCACCGAAATCTCCCGGATCAGAATTTCCACCAGCTCCCGGGTCCTCACCCCCCGGTTCGTGCCGATGGGCGAGCCCAGGGGCATCACGGCCGCCGCGCCGCAGTCGGCCATCCGCCGGGCCATGGAGAGGTCCGGGCTCATGTAGGGAAAGGTGACAAAGCCTTCCTTGACGAGAGTTTCCGTCGCTTTCAGGGTTTCCAGATTGTCGGGAAGGAGATACCTGCTGTCGGCGATGACCTCGATCTTGATCCAGTCTCCCGCCCCGGAGGCCCTGGCCAGCCGGGCGATGCGAACCGCTTCGGCGGCATTCCGGGCGCCGGAGGTGTTGATCATGACGGTGCAGGACGGCGGAATATAATCCAGGATGCTCTCCGCCATCGCACCGCTCTCCACCCTTCGCAGGGCGACGGTGACCACATCGGCCTGCGCGGCCAGCAGGGCCTCGCGCATCTGCGCGTTGCCGGCGTATTTGCCCGTCCCCAGGAAAAGGCGGCAGGCGATCTTCTTTCCTCCGATCTCCAGCAGATCTTCCATTCCTATCCCCCTCCGACAAAGCTGACCAGTTCCACCGAATCCTCCGCCTGCAGGGAGACCGTCGGCCAGTGTTCGCGGGGGATGACTTCGAGGTTCAGCTCGACCACAACCCGCTCCGGAACCAACCCCCGGGTCTCCACCAGCTCCTGCAGCGTCACGTTCCCATCCGGAAGGCTCTCCTCCCGACCGTTGACTCTCACCTTCACGCGCCCCCTCCCTGCGCCCTTTTTCAGGCGATCCTTGTACCACCGCGTCCGGGACGCGACATCCTCCGCCTGCATGATGTCGCGGATCAGAGCGACGGAAGAGGCCCCTTCCGACAGCAGGAGATCCAGGTTGGACGTATTGACGCCCCCGATCAAGACCACGGGTGTCGAAGCGATGCGCAGGACTTCCGCCACGTCCCCCGTCCCGATGGAGTAGTCCTTGGTCCGGGTGGGAAAGATGGGGCCGAAGGCGAGATAATCGGCGTCCAGGTCACAGGCCCGGCGGAACTGCTCAAGGGAATGGGTGGAAAGGCCGAGAATCCGATCCTTTCCGATGATTTTCCGCGCCGTGTCCACGGAATACGTCTGAAGATCCTCCTGCCCCAGGTGGACCCCGTCGGCGTCCAGTTCAGCGGCAAGGAAGGGATCGTCGTTGACGATGAAGGTCACCCCGCTCTTCCGGCAGAGCGCGGCCAGTCCGCTTCCCAGTTGGATAAGATCGGATCGCGGCCTGGATTTCTCCCGCATCTGGAGGATATCGACCCCCCCGGCTATCGCCTCTTCGGCAACGGACATCAGGGGCCTGCCGGTTCCGTACTCCTCGGTGAGGACAAGATAGAGATGGCGATCCGTCAGATCGCGCGTGTTTCTTCCGTTCATGTTCAGCCTCGAATAAAAAAGCCCTTATGCTTGAAAATCGAGGCATAAGGGCTCCATGTTCTCTTGCACTCCCTCCGCCGGCATTACCCGGATCAGGTTGTGAGGGTCTTCCGCTCTGCACCTGCGGAACTCTCAGGCCGAAGTTACGGCCTCCCCTTATGCGCTATGAATGGACAAGGATGAAATCACATTATCCCGTTTCTGTCAAGGCGTGAAGCGTTGAAGGTTCGACTTCTCCGGGGTGCCTGAATCCACTTGATAATATCCGAAATCTCAGGTAGTTTGACGGGCAATTTTCCTGAAGACCGCTTCTTCGTTTCCGGCCCCCGGCCGGTAATCCGCGAGATCCAGCAGGAAACCGGGGAGACGGACAGAAGCCGAAAAAAAATGAAGAGGATTCCCCAATGACCCGATATGTCAACGATTCGGACTTGCTGCAATTCGTTCAGGATGTGTTCTCCAGCTTCGGAATCAGCCGGGAGAATGCCCTCATCTGCGCCGACAACCTCGTCCTCGCCGATCTGCGAGGCGTTTCATCCCATGGCGTGGCGCGCCTTCGCCGTTATGTGGACGGCATGACCAACGGCACCATCCTGCCCCACAGCGAGCCCAGGGTGGTGCGCGAAGCCCCGTCCACCGCCACGGTCGACGGCCGGGCGGGCCTGGGGCAGATCACAGGGCATTTCTCAACCGGGATGGCGATTGAAAAAGCCAAAAAAACCGGCGTCGGCATTGTCGCGGTGCGCAATTCAAATCACTACGGCATCGCGGGCTACTATACGCAGATGATGCTGGAAGCAGGCCTCCTGGGAATCTCCATGACCAATACGGCGCCCCTCGTCGTGCCGACCTTCGGGAGAAAGATGATCATCGGCACGAATCCCATCAGCCTCACCGCACCGACGAAACGGAACCTGCCCTTTTTCCTGGACATGGCCACCTCGGTGGTGCCCCGCGGAAAGCTGGAGGTCTACGACCGGATGGACAGGGACATGCCCGCGGGGTGGGCCGTGGACTCCAGCGGCCTGACGACGACGGACGCCACGAGGGTTCTGAAAAACATGGTCGCCCGCCTGGGCGGGGGCATTCTTCCCCTCGGCGGCGAAGGGGAGCTTTACGGAGGTTACAAGGGGTACGGCATCGCCCTTCT
>Ga0123334_1001967_pt1 | contig 24614 bp, 25 predicted proteins | sample BiotimSIPDNA_FD_89706 | JGI IMG/M metagenome (GOLD analysis project Ga0123334, IMG submission 89706) | Anaerobic biogas reactor microbial communites from Washington, USA - Biogas_R1 time_0 SIP DNA | ecosystem: Engineered > Bioreactor > Anaerobic > Unclassified | place: Washington, USA... | reverse complement strand
TGGTGGTCTTTCAAAAGAGGAAATCGACCGCATGGTTAAAGAAGCAGAAGACAACGCAGAAGAAGATAGAAAACGTAAAGAAAACATCGAATTACGCAATAAGGCTGAAGGCTTCATCGCTGATATTGATTTAGCCCTACAAGAAAAAGGTGAAACGATGGATCCAGCTCAAAAAGAACAAACACAAAAACTTCGCGATGAACTTAAAACTGCGTTAGATAATAACGATATGGAAACTATCAAAAAGCGCATCGACGAACTTGAAAAAGCTGCTGCATTCATGCAACAACAAGCGCAAACTGGCGGTAATGGTGGTGATTCTGGCGCTGCTAACGGCGCAGATGGCAAAACTCCTGGCACTAATCCAGACGATGTGGTTGATGCGGATTTCACAGGCAATAACTAATTCATTCATTAATAAAATACTATGCATTATAGGGGCAAAAGCCCCTATATGTGTATAGAAGGAAAGGCATCAAATGGCAGAAAAAAGAGATCTTTATGAAACATTAGGCGTAGCCAAAACTGCCTCAAAAGACGAAATCAAAAGCGCTTATCGTAAACTAGCAAAAACATATCATCCAGACAATAAAACAACTGGAAATGAAACTAAGTTTAAGGAAGTACAAGAAGCATATGATATCTTGTACGATGACCAAAAAAGAAGTGCATATGACCAATTTGGTTGGGCGGCTTTCGAGCAGGGTGGTGGCCAACCTGGAGCTAATCCATTCGAGGGTGGTTTCGGTTTTGGGTCAGGCGACGTCGATTTAGGCGATATCTTCTCGTCTTTCTTTGGTGGTGGCCGCCGTTCGACTCGCACCAACATGGGCCCGCGTCGCGGAAATGATTCCATCGTTAGAGTGAAAGTAAACTTTATGGATACCATTTTGGGTCGCGATATCGATTTACCATTAACCGTTGATGAAACTTGTTCTCATTGTCACGGCACTGGAGCAAGAACTGCTACAGACATTCAAACATGTCCAACTTGTGCGGGTCGCGGTTATATTAAAACAACACGCCGGAGTTTATTCGGTGTGATTGAACAACAAGAAGTATGTCCACGTTGTGATGGAAGAGGCAAAATCGTCATTAACGCTTGTCAAAAATGTAATGGACAAGGTTTCAACCGCGTCAAAAAGACGATAAAAGTCCACATTATCCCCGGCATTAATAATGGCCAACAAATTCGTGTTCAAGGCATGGGTGAAAGAGGAATTAATGGTGGTGATAACGGTGACTTATTCGTAGAAATTAATGTTAAACCACACGATTATTTCAAAAGAGAAGGCAATGATATTCATCTCGACTATCCACTAGATTTTTTCGATGCAATCCTAGGGGTGAAAGTTAATATTCCAACCGTTTATGGCGAAGTTCCATTAGATATTCCAAGCGGCACACAACCCGGTCAAGTGATGAGAATGCGTGGGCATGGCGTTAAAGATTTAAGAACTGGCCGACCGGGTGATCAATATATCCACTTAGATATCAAACTTCCAAATAATTTAAACAAGCAACAAAAAGAATTGTTAACAAAATATCGCGATTCAGTGAAAAATGATGATACCTTTATTGCCAAATTCAATAAAGCGTTCAAAAAATAAACCTTCTTATGAAGGTTTTTTTATTTTTTATCACTTTTCTTAGACAAATATATTTATTGCCCCCTATTAGAATGTTAGGAGGTCATAAATGCAATATATTCCCCAAATTACAAGTGAAGGCTGTGGCTCTGCCTGCTTAAAAATGCTGCTTGCCATTGTGCAAAAGGACGAGCGTTATCTTTATTTAAATGAAGATGAAGGTCATGGTCCATATTCATACCAGGATTTACTCGACATTGCAAAAAGATACGGAGTGACTTTAATCGGTATAAAAATTGAAGATAAAGACGATCTAAGCCACTTAACGAACTTTCCGATGATTATAACCATGGTTAACGCAGATGAAACTACGCACGCTGTTTTGCTTAGTCAAAGAAAAGGCAAGCGTGTAAAAGTACATGACCCTAATAAAGGTGTAATGTGGAAGAAAATATCTGATATTACACGCTTTTGGGATGGGACCGCATTAACTATTTCCCACGTCGAACGTCAAACTTATGAACGCATCATTATCGACACTAAAGATGTAAAAGGCGAAGTAATTTCTTATTTGCTGCAAACTATGATCGCCACTTTTATCGCCTTAGGCACTTTCTTAATTAAACCTGATGGCTCGCCCCTTTGGACATTAGTGTTTATGGCTTTAAGTTTAGTAACTGAGATTGCTTTAAGAGGAGCGTTATTAAAAAGAATGCAGCGGTTTGACAAGTACATAAGGCGTTTTTATAGTTATGTACGCCCCGAGCATTACTTTGAGTTTTATCGCCGTGGCCAAGAATACAAGCGAAGTTCGCTCACAATGACATTGAACTTTATCTTCTACTTGTTGGTTGTCGTTTTGATTATGACAATTTTACTTTTCAATTCGCTATATTTTTTAATCTTGATCGCTACTTCCTTTCTTACTTCTTATCTTGGCGTTTTCTTTTTCGCCCCTTATAAAAATCAAATCGCTAAAGATTTAGAAGTAGAAGAAGAGGCATTAAGAAAGGAAATAGTGGTGGAAGGAGTGGAATTGAAGGTTAAAACAATGGAAATAAAAGCCTATCGATACGCCTATTTAGAAATTGCTAATAAGATCTTTGCTTTTGCTCTGATGATTTTGGCAAGTATATCCGTCAGCGTCATTGAAAAAGGCTTCAATCTCACCAACATTGTGTTTTACACCTGCTTAAGTATGTTGCTTTATCAGTCTTTAACGCCGCTTTTTTCTTATGATTACCGCCTAGCGGAAAATTTATTAATGAAAGCTAGGGTTAACAACCTTGTTCATCATCATGATGAAATTAATAGTAAAAAGCGCTAAAAGATAGTATGATTTACGTATGGAACTTGATTTCAATTCATTCAATGAATCGTATAACCTTTATCAAGCAGAATACGAAACACTACTAGACAAAACACTCAAGCATTTAGCCTTAAACTTTGATCCTTTTGTTAGTGTCACGCTCGTCGATAATGATTATATTCAAGCAATTAACCGTGACTATCGTCATCTTGACCAGCCCACTGACGTTATCTCCTTTGCATTTTTGGATGATAACAAGGATAGGGATACTATTTTGCACTCTGGTTCGATGGTGATTCTTGGTGAAATCTATATCAGTATAGATAAAGCTAAGAGTCAAGCTGAGAACTATGGTCATAGCCTTGATCGCGAGTTAAAATTCTTATTCGTCCATGGATTGCTCCATCTTCTCGGCTATGACCATATGACTGAAGCTGAAGAAAAAATCATGTTCGCTTTGCAAGATAAAATCTTGCCAAAAGGTAACTTATGAAAACTGAAAACTTAATTGAAAAAGCAAAAGATGCACGGAAACTATCTTATAGTCCATACTCAAAATTCGCTGTCGGAGCTGCTTTACTATGTAAAGATGGGCAAGTCATTGCCGGAGCAAACATCGAAAATGCTTCTTATCCACTATGTATTTGTGCTGAACGCAATGCACTTTATAGCGCGATGTTGCGTGGCTACAAGAAGTCTGATTTCCTTGCCTTGGCCATTGTTGCTGATACCCCTGAAGCATGTGCGCCTTGTGGTGCTTGTCGTCAAGTAATTAGTGAACTTTTCCCTAAGGAAGGTGAAATTATTATGGCCAATTTAAAAGGTGCGGTTGTGAAAAGTAATATCGCCAAATTATTACCTTTTGCTTTTTCTGAAGAGGACTTGAAATAATGAAATCGGGTTTTGTCGCTATCTTAGGCCGACCAAATGTCGGAAAATCCACACTACTCAATCGTTTAATTAACCGTAATGTTTCAATTGTGACCGATAAATCGCAAACTACAAGAAACAGAATTATCGGTATTTATAATAGTGAAGAAGCACAAATTGTTTTTGTCGATACTCCCGGTATTCATAAGCCACAACAAAAATTAGGCATCGAGATGAACAACATGGCTTATAGCACCGCGCACACAGTTGATGCCACTATGCTAGTGGTGGACACTTCTAAACCATTCGGTCCAGGTGATAAATATATAATTGACCATCTCAGTATCCATGATCGCCCATTGATTATTGTTTTTAACAAAATTGACCTTGCTCGGCTCGATAAAGCTGAATTATTGAAAAATACATACCGCGATTATTTCCCAGGGGCCATCTTTATTGATGTAGTAGCTAAAGAAGGATTTAACGTTGGTGAAATCATTAAAATTTTAATGAATATCTTACCTGAAGGCCCGGCTTACTACCCAAAAGAAATGGTTACCGATAAAGATGAAATTTTCCGCATTAAAGAAATTATTCGCGAAAAGGTGTTATTAATTCTCCGCCAGGAAGTGCCACATTCAATAGCCATTTATATGGAACATATTGAGTGGGAGAAAAAGCCAATCGAAATTATGGCTTCAATTATCGTTGAAAAAGAAAGTCAAAAAGGTATTGTGATTGGTGCTTCTGGAAGAAGAATAAAAGAAATCGGTTCTAAAGCTCGTTCTGATATCGAAAAGTTCTTAAAGCAACACGTTTATTTAGAATTACAAGTCAAAGTAAATCCCGATTGGCGCGATGATGAAAAATCATTACAGCAATACGGGTATAAATACGAAAAATAAGAAATGAAAGTTATCATTTTAACCGTCAATCAATATAAAGAAAAAGATGCCATCGTCACTGCGGTTGCTGAAAAGCAATTGATCACTTTTCTTGCGAAGGGGATTAATGATCCTAAAAGCAAAAATAGTGTCCTCAACAACCCTTTAACAATTGTTGACATCGAATTAGTCGAAGGCAACTTAAAATATCCGGTCTTAAAAAACTCAAAACAACTTTTCACGCCACTAAAAGTGGAAATGGACGCTAATTATTTAGGCGCGCTCTTATTTATTGGTGAAATGATGTTAAATTTATTTCCTGATGAAGAAAAATATAAGATGTTTGCTTGCTTAGAAGAAGGGGTAGAAGCATTAAGAAAAACTAATGATTGGCTGATGTCCTTGTTAGTATTCATGAGCCATGCGATTAGGATTGGCGGTTTTGAATTAGAAGTTAATCAATGCGTTATTTGTGGAAATAAACAAAAAATCGTCGCTTTCTCTTTTGTTGATGGCGGATTTATTTGTGAAAAATGTTATCACGAAGGCATTTCAATAAATTTAAGCAAAGAGCAAATGCTCTTATTAAGAAAGATTTTTAACGCGCGAGATTATTTGCTTGCTGGAACCGATTACTCGCGTCAAGATGCTTTAGTTATATTTGATAGAGTGACCGAATACATCCAAGAAGTTTTCGGTTATCACTTTAAGAATCTGAAGCTTTTAACAATTAATTAAATAATAATAAAAACACTGATAATAGGTTGACAACAATTCACATTACTTGTAGCATATAGTTTGTATGCATAACGAGGTAATGTATGAATAAATTTGAATTTGATAAATTGACCAACCATTTTATTGTCTCTGGCTTTTATTTCCAAGGTTCTGAAATCTATGGTGGATTAAGTAACACTTGGGATTATGGCCCATTAGGAAGCGAAATTAAGCAAAACATCCGTAGGATGTGGTGGAAGAAATTCGTCCAAGAAAGTCGTACCAATGTCGGCATTGATGCGGCAATATTGATGAACCCAAAAGTTTGGGAAGCAACAGGACATGTTTCAACTTTTAACGATCCATTAATTGACTGCAAATATTGTAAACAACGCTTCAGAGCCGATCATTTAATCGAAGGCGCCTATCCTAATGAAGACGTTAACGCAATGAACAATGATCAAATGATGGCATTTATTCGTTCTCACGAAGTGGCTTGTCCAAACTGTAATCATCATGACTTCACTGACATCCGTCAGTTCAATATGATGTTTAAAACGCATATTGGTGTCACGGAGGACAGTAAATCAACAGTGTATTTACGTCCAGAAACAGCTCAAGGCGTATTCGTTAACTTCAAAAACGTCATGCGTGCCACTCGTAGGAAATTACCGATCGGTATTTGTAACGTTGGTAGAGCATTTAGAAATGAAATCACTCCTGGTCAAATGACTTTTCGAACGAGAGAATTCGACCAAATGGAAATGGAGTTTTTCTGTAAGCCAGGCGAAGATTTAAAATGGTTTGATTATTGGAAACAATATTGTTTGGACTTTGTTGACTCTTTGGGCATTAAAAAGGAAAACCTACGCTACCGCGACCATGAACCAGCGGAATTAGCGTTTTATAGCAAAGCTACCACCGACATTGAATACTTATTCCCATTCGGTTGGGGCGAAATTTGGGGTATTGCCGATCGTACCGATTACGACTTAAAGCGACACATTCAATTTAGTGGAGAATCTTTGGATTACTTAGATCCAGAAACTAACGAGCGTTACGTGCCTTATTGTATTGAACCATCGGTTGGATTAGATCGTTTAGTATTGATGACTTTATGTGATGCTTATGACGAACAATTGGTTAATGGCGAAGATTCTCGCATCGTTATGCATCTTCTACCTGCGCTTGCTCCATTTAAAGCAGCAGTATTGCCACTTTCTAAAAAATTAGAAGACAAAGCTCGCGAAGTTGAGGCTGAACTTTCTAAATATTTTAGTATCGTTTACGACGATACAGGTAGTATTGGCAAACGTTATCGCCGTCAAGATGCAGTTGGCACTCCATATTGCATTACCATCGACTTTGATACATTAAGTGATGGGGCGGTAACCATTCGTGACCGTGACACCATGGCACAAGTCCGTTTACCAATCGCCGATTTAAAAGCATATATCGAAGAAAAAATTTATTTCTAATCAGTAAAAAATTAGTAGAAAAATAGGGAAACTATAATAAATTATATGGCATTTGAAGAAGGATTATACAACGAGGTACTTAAGCGCGCAGACATCGTCAAGGTGGTATCTGCTTATTTACCTGTGGTCAGAAAAGGTAAAGACTATTTGGCAAAATGTCCTTTCCACGATGACACTAACCCTTCTATGCACGTTTCTCCGCAGTTAAAAATCTTTAAGTGCTTTGTTTGTGGCACAAGTGGCAACTCAATTAGCTTCGTTAAGAAGTATGCTAAGATGTCTGCCATGGAAGCGATGAAGAAAGTTGCTGAAATCTCTGATTTCCATGACCCCCGTTTAGAAGGTATTACTAAAGTAAAAGTCGTCGACCCTAAACGTGTGCCTTTAGTTAAGTGTTTGCACGACTTAACAGTTTATTATCAATATGCACTAAACTCTCCAGAAGGCAAAGTAGGACTAGAATATTTCACTAATCGCTATTTGGATGCGGGGATAAGAAACAAGTTCCGTTTAGGCTATGCCTATAAAGATGGTAAGGCAACTTGTGACTTTTTACTTAGCAAAGGCCATTCATTAAAAACAATTGAAGATGTCGGTATTGCGCTTGCGATTAATAATGCCTATTATGACCGCAACCAAGGACGTGTCATCTTTCCTATCTTTGATAACGAAGGGGAAGTCGTTGGATATTCTGCTAGACGTCTAGGTGATGGATCTGAGGCTAAATATGTTAACTCGCCCGATACTTATTTGTTTCACAAATCCAATATTTTATATAACTATCACAATGCGAAAGAAAAAGCGCACATCGCCGGTTACGTTTATGTACTTGAAGGGTTTATGGATGTTTTTGCACTTTATCGCATTGGTATTGAAGCAGCAGTGGCCACAATGGGCACAACTTTAAGTGATGAACACATCCGTTTACTTAGAGCACTAAATGTAGAAGTAAGACTTTGTCTTGATGGTGATTTGCCTGGTCAAAAGGCTTCAATGACGATGGCGGATTTATTAATTAAAAATGGTATTAATGTTCGCATTGTTGATAATCAAAACAATCGTAAAGACCCAGACGAAATATTGAACACCGAAGGTGATGTCGCTTTAAACGCTTATTTAAATAAGTTGATTTCTTATGTTGACTTTACTCTTAACTTTTATCTCAACACCAACCCATTACAAACTACAGAACAAAAAACACAACTCATCCAAGAATTCGTCCCAATTTTATTGGGTATTCGTTTGCAATTAGAACTCGATAGTTATATCGGTAAGTTATCCAAAATTACTGGCTATACTTCTGAAGCGATAAGAAATATTTTAAAGACCGCAAAAGTAAGGCCTGAAATTAGAGATTATCGCTCGATGATTATCGATTACCATCCTGAAAGAAAAATCCTCCGCAGACTTAATCTGGCGGAGCGTGAACTTTTATACCAAATGTTACAAAACAAGCAAGCAGTGGGCTTTTACGAGGGAAATATCGATGGTTTTTATGATTCCACCTACCGTGTAATTGCCAATTTCGTTATTGAGTATGCGCGAACACACGATAACTTCGTGCCAGTGGACATTATTTCTTCATTAGAAAATAGCGACATTGATGGCAAAGAAATGATGGTTAACCAAATTACTGAGTTATATATGGAAAGAAACCATCCAAAGTGTGACCAAAAATTGCTTGATAATTTACAACAGGTGATTAAAGAAGAAAAAGAACGGATTTTCGAAAATGATTTACTCGAACAATCTTTACAAAACAAAAGCCAGCTCGATCAAGCGCGTATTCTCGCAGAATATAATCGTCGTAAAGTACGTAAAAAGTAATATAAACCAAAGCAATGAAAGGGGCGTTGATTTATGGGAACAAAAAAAGTTGAAACAGTAGAAACTGAAAACAAACCAAAAAAAAGAGGTAGACCAAAAGTGAGCGAAGGTGGGGTTAGCACTCCAAAACTTTCTTTAGAAAAAGAGAAGAAAAAACCACTCAAGGCTATTTATGATGAAGACGGTGAAATTTTATCTTTAGATGAGATTAAGGCTAAATTATTAAAAAAAGCTAAAGCAGCAGGGAGCATAGACCAAAGCGATATTTATGACACGCTTTCCCCATTCGACGTGGATGATAATACTCTCCTTGATTTAATCAACTTCTTCAAAGATAGTGGCATTGAAGTTGTCGTCGATACCGAAGAAGAAGACGAAGATTTCGAAGTAGATTTCGATGAGAACAAATTAGCGCTTGACGTCGAAGATGATGCAGCTGACTTTTTTGAAGAAGATACAGTTAAAGAAGAAGAGGAAGAAGAAATTGATGTCGATTATCTTGGCAGTGAAGTCAAAGTAAATGACTCTGTCAAAATGTACTTAAAAGAAATCGGCAAATATAGTTTGTTAAAGGCTACTGACGAACCAATTCTCGCTAAGAAAATTTTAGAAGGCGACGAAGAGGCAAAAATGACACTTATTAACGCTAACTTACGTTTAGTCGTCAACATTGCAAAACACTATGTTGGTCGCGGTATGTTGCTACTTGACTTAATTCAAGAAGGCAACCTTGGTTTGATGAAAGCTGTTGATAAATTTGACTATACCAAAGGGTATAAGTTTTCAACTTACGCCACATGGTGGATTCGTCAAGCTATCACTAGAGCTATTGCCGATCAAGCTAGAACGATTCGTATTCCAGTCCACATGGTGGAAACCATCAACAAGATGACGAGAATTCAAAGACAACTTATCCAAGAATTAGGCCGTGAACCAACCGCCGAAGAAATTAGCGATGTAATGAACGGTGAACTTTCCGCCAAACGAATCCGTGAAATTCAAAGAATCGCCATGGAACCAGTTTCATTAGAAACTCCAATTGGTGAGGAAGATGATTCGCATTTAGGTGACTTTATCGAAGATAAGGAAAGCGAATCTCCAGTGGACTTTACCACCAGACAACTTTTAAAAGAAGAATTATATGCCATTTTGAAAGATTTAAGTGATCGCGAAGAAAGAGTAATTAGACTCCGTTATGGTTTAGATGATAACCGCCCAAGAACTTTAGAAGAAGTTGGTCGTGAATTTGGAGTTACTCGCGAAAGAATTAGACAGATTGAAGCTAAAGCCATTAAAAAGCTTAGACATCCAACCCGCTCAAAGAGACTCGGTGATTATAAGGAAAAAATATAATGGTAAAATTATCCAAGCGTCTTAGGACCATTCATGACTTAGTCCCTAAATGCGTGCCCGCGGACATTGGAAGTGATCACGGTAAACTGATGATTGCTTTGGTGGAAAGTGGCAAGATTGAAAAAGGCTATGCCATTGAAAACAAGGAAGGTCCGTATGAAAGGCTAAAAAACAATCTCATCCAAGCAGGAGTGATTGATGTAGTCGTTCCTTTGTATAGTGATGGGCTTGAAGACTTACCAGAAATTGTTGATACTTTGATTATTGCGGGTATGGGTGGCATAAACATCATTGGCATATTAAAAAAAAATCCAAGAAAACTAGAACACATTCAAACCATCATCATAGATGCCCATAGTTCCGTGCCAACTGTTAGAAAAGAAATTTGTCGCATGGGCTTTACCATCGCTGATGAAAAAATCATCAATGAAGGAAATATTTACTATGAAATCATTAAGTTCATTCGTGGCGAATGTGCTTTGTTAAGCGATGAGGACATTGAATATGGACCAGTTTTAAGACAAGAAAAATGCGCCATTTTCAAAGAAAAATACCAAAATCGTATTTCAGAGATAGAAAAAATCATTTCTTCTGGTTCAATTCCTGAAGATCGCTTTGATTTGCTATCCAAAGAAAAATGTCGTTTAAAGAAAAATGTATGAAAACTAAACACTTGCTCGTAAAATTAGCGAAAAAATTTCCAAAACGTTATGCCACTATCTATAAAGATAGGGTTGGCTTAATGGCGGGGAAACTTCCTAAGGAAGTACATTCAATTCTTTTATGTTTAGATTTTGATTGGCAAGTGTTTTCTTTGATAAAAAATGAGCGTCCGGATATAATTATCACTCATCATCCATTCATTTATGGTCCTAAAAGCAAAGTGTTTAAGGACGACCCTTCTAAGGAAGCATTGTTCAAAGAAGTGGAAGCTAAGGGCTTAACCATCTATACTTTCCACACCAATTTTGATGCAGGAAGAGGCGGGATGAATGATACATTATCAGAAACCTTATCTTTAGATAATGTCTACATTCCTAAAGGTGACGCAATTATGCGTATCGGCGAACTTAAGGAAAAGATGCCAATTAAAGAGTTTGCTAATTACGCAAAAGAAAAACTTCAAGCTGATTATGGACTATTGTTACCTTATGGAAATTTAGAAATTAAGAAAGTCGGAATCATCGCCGGAGGTGGATCGCGTTATTGGCCAATCGCTAAAGCGGAAGGGTGCGACATATATATCTCAGGTGATGCGCCTCATCACGTGAGAAGGGATATTGTAAACGCTAACTTCAATTATTTGGACTTACCGCATGAAATTGAAAACATTTTCTTAACCCAAATGCGCAAAATATTGTTGGAAATCGATGATAAATTAGAAATTACGATTATCGACCATGAGAAAATGCCAGAACTAATTTAAGTAAAATATCAGTATTAAAATAGTAGTAATATACATTTATGTATAAGGAGAACACATTATGAAAGCAATTATCGAGGTTGAAAAATTTGGAATTATCGAAATAGTCTTAGATAAAGACAGTGCTCCTGTCACGGTTGATAATTTTGTGACGTTAGCCAATAAAGGTTTTTACAATGGCTTAACATTCCATCGCATTATCAAAGGATTCATGATTCAAGGTGGCTGTCCTAAAGGTAATGGCACAGGTGGTCCGGGCCATACCATTAAAGGCGAATTCAAAGCTAATGGAATCAGCAATCCAATAAAACATATTAGAGGGACAATTTCAATGGCGCGCTCAATGGATTATAACTCCGCTGGTAGTCAATTTTTTATCATGCATAATGATGCTAACTATTTAGATGGCCAATACGCTGCTTTTGGAAAAGTGGTCGAAGGCATCGAAGTAGTTGACGCCATTGCTGAAGTTAAAACTGGTTTTGATGATAAACCGTTTGAAACTGTGACTATTAAATCAATCAGGGTCGAATAATATGGGAAAAGATTTATTGATTGGCTCACACGTAGCCATGAATGGTCCTGAATATTATTTAGGCAGCGTTAAAGAAGCCATTTCTTATCAAGCTAATGCTTTAATGTTTTATACTGGCGCACCACAAAATTCTTTTCGCAAACCTTTAGCGGAATTACGTATTCCCGAAGGAAGAGCTTTACTTAAGGAAAGTAACATCGACGAAAATAATATTTTCGTTCATGCACCCTATATCATTAATGCTGCAAATGCCGGTAAACCAGAATTATTGAAACTTTCGATCAATACAATTGTCGGAGAACTGCAAAGAACGGCTGGATTTGGCGTCAAGACGCTTATTTTACATCCGGGCAACCATTTGGATGCCGAAGAAGATTTCGCCCTTCAAACACTAGCTAAATCACTCGATACTATCTTTGAAACTGATGGTACTCAAGTAAAAATCGCCTTAGAAACAATGGCGGGCAAAGGTAGTGAAATTGGCAAGACTTTCGAAAGTATTCGCCGTATTATTGATTTATGCAAATATCCCGAACGTTTAGGTGTTTGCTTAGACACATGCCATTTACATGATGGAGGCTATGATGTCGATAATATTGACGCTCTCCTACAAGATTTTGATCATATCATTGGTTTAGATCGTTTGCTGGTCATTCATCTTAACGACTCAAAAAATCCTCGCGGCGCGCATAAAGACCGTCACGATAACCTCGGTTATGGTCATATCGGTTTTGCTACTCTATGTAAAATTGCCAATCATCCATTATTAAAAAAGATTCCTAAGATATTGGAAACACCTTATTTTAATGAAAAAGCCCCTTACGCGATTGAAATACAAATGCTCAGGGACGAGAAATTTATTGATGGGTGGAGAGAAAAGCTCTAAAGCATACTCTTAATTTCATTAATCATCGTGTCATAAGCTTCGTCTTCTGACATTTTTTTTATTAATTTACCTTTTTTAAAGATGATGTATTGCCCTTTACCGCCGGCAATACCTATGTCTGCGCTTTTAGCTTCACCTGGACCATTAACAACGCATCCCATGACCGCAACAGAAAGAGGAATACTGTTTTCTTCTAGATATGTGAAGATTTTTTCTCCTAATGGTCGGACGTCAACTTGCGTTCTACCACATGTTGGACAAGAGATTAGTGTAGGGTAATTTGCATAAAGTTCACAATCGTGCAATAAGCGTTTTGCTGCTAATACTTCGTCTCGCGCATCTCCGGTAATAGAGATGCGAATTGTGTCGCCAATTCCTTCTAATAATAGCGGAGATAGCCCCGCCACACTTCTTACTAAAGAAATATCCTTTGGACCGGCTTCGGTAATACCAATATGTAATGGGTAAGGAAAAATTTCACTGGCTAAACGATAGGCGGCAATTGTTTCTTTAATATTGCTGGCCTTGATAGAAACGACGATGTCACGAAAATCATATTTTTCCAAAATATCGATTTGTTTTTTGGCTGATAAGACAAGCTTTTCAGCTAAAGAAATTGGCAAAGCGTCAACATCACTATTAAGAGAACCCGAATTCGCACCGACACGGATGACAACCCCATGTTTTTTCGCAGACAAAACAACTTCCTTAATCATGTTTTCATCTTTGATATTGCCAGGATTTAATCTAACTTTTTGCACGCCATTTTCAATGGCGAGTAAGGCTAAACGCGCATCAAAATGAATATCCGCAACTAAAGGAATGCTAATCTTACTAACGATAGTCTTGATAGCTAAAGCTTCTGCTTCGTCTAATACAGCCACGCGCATTAAGTCCGCACCCAACTTCGCGCATTCGTTTATTTCTTCAACCACTAAGTCGATGTCTGAAGTTTTATGTTTGCACATCGATTGGATTAATACTTTATTTTGTCCACCGATGAGTATGGTGCCAATTTTTGTTTGTCTAGTTTTTTCACGTTTCATAGCCTTAGTATAAACCATCATCGCGTGATTTAAAAAATATATTTGCATTAAATTTTACCTGTGGTAAGATATGAAAGCGACTTCGAAGGGAGAAAATCAAAATGGCAAGCAAAGATGATAGAATCTCATTTTCACTTAAATGCACTGTATGCGGCGAAGAAAACTATCTAACTGAAAAAAATAAAAAGAAACATCCAGATCGTTTAGAGCTTAATAAATATTGTAACGTCTGTAAAAAAGTCACTCCGCATCGTGAGAAAAAGAAATAATAGGCTTAGCCTATTTTTTTTCGTAAAATGATCAAAGTAGTACCTTTTATTTACGAAGACTTAGACGATTTATACGCGAATACATATGTATTAATCGATAACCAAAACAATTGTGTGGTTGTTGATCCGGCTAAAGATTATCTCGGTCTAGTAAATTACATTGAAAAACAGCAATTAAGCCTAAAAGCTATACTTCTTACTCATGGACATGTTGATCACATCCGTGGTGTGGATGTTTTGGTCGAACATTTCTTAGCCCCAGTGTACATCGGTTTTTTTGAAGTTGATAAATTAAGCGATCCTTACTTAAATTGTTCAGCATTACTCGCCAAACCTTTTAAATCAAAGGCAAAACCTATCACCGTCGCGGAAAATGATGTCATTTCGTTATTAAACGAACCAATTATTGTCATTGATACCCCGTATCACACATCAGGTTCGGTATGCTTTTATTTGAAAGAAAGCCAAATACTATTAACTGGTGATTTCCTATTGGAGCATACGGTAGGAAGAGCAGATTTACCGAGTGCCCAACCAAAAAAGTTAAAATCATCAATGGCCAAAATAATGGCCTTACCATCAGCTACAAGAATTTATCCAGGTCATGGAAAGAGCTCGACACTCCTAGAAGAACAGAAACTAAATCCATTTGTTAAATAATGAATATTTGATATAATATTCACTGGTATTATTGAAAGGAAAATTAAAATTATGGTCAATGTTACAGAATTAAGACCAGGAAACTATTTCGTTGATGAAGGCAACTTATTTCAAGTTTTAGATATTTTGCTAAATAAAACAGCAATGAGAAAAATGGTTGCAAAGGTCAAAGTCAAAAATGTGCGTACTGGCACAATTATGGAAATTTCCCGCAACTCAGGTTATATGGTCGATACCATTCGTCTTGATAAAAGACAAATGCAATATCTTTACGATAGTGGTGATTTTTTGGTTTTCATGGATCAAGACACTTACGAGCAAATCGAAGTATCTGTTTCTCGTTTGGAATGGGAAAAACAATTTCTCAAAGGTAATGAGATGGTGGAAATTACTTCTTATGACGGCGAAATCCTTGGCGTTAATTTACCTGCTAAAGTCGCATTAAAAATTACTCAATGCGATCCAGGTGTTAGAGGTGATACAGTCAACAAACCAACTAAACCAGCAACTCTTGAAACTGGCTTGGTTGTTAAAGTTCCACTTTTTATTGAAGAAGGCGAAGAAGTCCTCGTTCGCACTGATACAGGCGAATATGATGGCAGAGCCTAATAGGTAGACATTATGCAAATCGAAATTTGGCAATTAATACTTTATATCGTTCTCGCCCTTATCGCAGGTGGTGCAGCAGGCTTCTTTATCACCAGATATTTATTCCAAAAACAAATTAGAGAAAACCCACCAATCAATGAAAAAATGATTCGTGCAATGTTCAAAAGCATGGGGCGTACCGCTAGCGAAAAACAAATTCGTGAAGTGATGCGTAGCATGAAAGAAAATCGCTAATCATCAACAAAAAAATAAAGCGCTCTTAATTGAGCGCTTTTTAATTATATTTAGTCTTAATACGTAGTATTACTTTTACTAATTTTCAACTTTTTCTTTACTCTTAATCCATTTAACTTTCTTTTCGTTTCCTGCTCTTAAACGATTGATATTTTCGTGATGTCTAATTATCATGACCGTGGCTTGAATGGTGATTACAATGGCGAAAACATAGTTAAAATAAAACAGCGGACCATATTGGAAAATAACCATTAGTTCTAAAGGGATAACGTGGAAAGTAATAAGTGACGAATATACCCAAGTGCAAACAAATAGCACAATACCAGTGACAATAGAAGAAAGCGAAACGTACTTGGATTTAAAGAGTGTCCCAAAAAATGCAATCGCTCCAAAAATGGTCATAAACCAAGTGGTGGTGAGAATCAAACCCGATAAGTTTGAGACAGCTTTTCCGCCTCTAAAACCAGTAAATAATGGGAAAATTCCACCAAGCAACGAACCAATTGGCGCTACCCAATAAATTGGCCAATGAATCAAATAATTGCCTACTTCCCCATTATACATTTGTAACGCATTTGGAAGTAATGGCATTCCGTTATTAAATGGCACAAAAGTTAGAATGGCCCAACAAATATATAACGGAGAGACAGTCTTAAATACATCGAAGAAAAAAACAATAAAGAAGTACTTTTTACCCCAGATTCGACCGCAATTTGTGGCACCACAATTGTGTGATCCGTAGTCACGTGGATCTTGCTTGAAGATGAGCTTCCCTAATGGAATAGAGATGTTTGCGCTGCCAATAAGATAACCAAAGATTAGTGATAGTACTGCGACTAATATATTAAGTAATATATTCATTTTTTAGTCCCTCAATTCGCTCTTTTTATTTTACTTAAATGCTTTTTATTTGCAACTTAATTTGTATATAATTAAGTCTTGCAAAGGGAGGTATACCGTGTCAGATAATAGAAAACCAACATATACAGCAGATGACATTCATGTCATGAAAGGTTTAGAGGGTGTAAGAAAAAGACCCGCCATGTACATTGGTTCCACGAATAGTCAGGGACTTCATCACTTGGTATGGGAAGTAGTTGACAATTCCGTTGATGAAGCCTTATCCGGTTATGGAAAAAAGATTGTGGTTACCATGCATAAAGATGGTTCGATTTCCGTTCTTGACGAAGGTCGTGGTATTCCAGTTGGCATCAACAAAGACACTGGTAAACCTGCTGTTGAAATTGTTTTTACCGAACTGCATTCCGGTGGTAAATTCAATAATGCAGTTTATAAAAGCGCTGCTGGTTTACATGGTGTTGGCGCCTCAGTTACTAATGCATTAAGTGAATGGTTAGATATTAATGTTTACCTTGACGGAAACATCTATCACTTGCGCTTTGAAGGAGGCGGAAAGCTTGTTGTTCCGTTAGAAATTATTGGGCAAACAAAAAGACATGGTACTTTTGTAAGATTTAAACCTGACAAGAGCATTTTTACTACCGTCGAATTTAAATGGGATACTATTGCGAGCCACCTTCAAGAAAGTGCTTTCTTAATGAAGGGTGTGGAATTTGTTCTTTCTGATGAAAATACTGGCCAAAACGTTAACTATTTATACGAAAACGGCTTGGTTGAATATATTAATAACGTCAATATCAATAAAACGCCAATGTGTGAAGTACTTGATTTTTCAGATACTGACCCCGAAACGAATATCGATATTGAAGTTGCTTTTCAATACTGCAATCAAGATTACAATGAAACCATTTATTCTTACGTAAACAACGTGAGAACAAGAGATGGTGGCACCCATGAAACCGGTTTTCGTTTGGGTATTACTAAGGCTGTTAATGACTTTGCGGAAAATTACAAACTCGGCAAAGGCAAGAAACTTGAAGGAAGCGATATTAGAGAAGGCTTAACTGCCGTAATTTCCCTAAAAATTCCTGAAAATTTCCTAGAATTTGAAGGTCAAACCAAAGGTAAACTCGGTACTCCACAAGCGACTGCGGCCGTTTCAAATTTCATTTATAATAAGTTAACTTATTATCTAACTGAAAATAAAGAATTTGCCATCACATTAATTAATAAGTGCTTTGCTTCTCAAGCCGCGCGTATTGCTGCAAGAAAAGCCAAGGAAGAAGCGCGAACAAACAAAAAAACAAAACAAAATCTCATTTTGAGCGATAAATTAACACCTGCGCAAAGTAAAGATTATAAAAGCAATGAGCTTTTTATCGTTGAAGGTGATTCTGCGGGTGGTACTGCTAAAAAAGGTAGAGATCGCTTGCATCAAGCAATATTACCACTTCGTGGTAAACCATTAAATACCGACTCGATTTCGATTGAAAAATTAGTCCATAATGAAGAAATCGCAACAATTATCAATACTATTGGTACTGGGTTTGGCCAAAGTTTTGATTTAGAAGATTTAAAATATGGAAAAATTATCATCATGACTGACGCGGATACTGATGGCGCGCACATTCAAACCTTGTTATTAACTTTCTTTTATCACTATATGCGCCAACTAATCGTTAACGGTCATATTTATCTAGCCGTTCCACCTTTATATCGCGTATATAAAGATGACGGAAAACGTGTTGTTCATGAATATGCTTGGGACGACGAAGGTTTAGAAGCCGCCAAGAAAAAAATTGGCTCAGGCTATAAGATTAGTCGCTATAAAGGTCTCGGTGAAATGGACGCTATCCAACTAAAGGAAACGACCATGGACCCAAAAACAAGAATGCTCATCAAAGTGGATATTGAAGATCCTTTCCTTGTGGAAAAACGCGTCAATATTTTAATGGGCAAAGATACTAGCGTTAGAAGAGCTTGGGTTGAAGAAAATGTTGACTTTAGCAAAATCGATACATTTATCAAGGAGGTAAAATAGTATATGGCTAATAAGAAAAAACCAGAAATAGTCGAAGAAAATTTTACCGAAAACATCGTCGTACAGCCAATGGAAGATGTCATGGGTGATCGTTATGCCACCTATGCTAAATACGTTATTCAAGACAGAGCAATTCCTGATGTTAGGGATGGTTTAAAACCCGTTCAAAGAAGAATTATTTTTACGATGTATCGTAATAATAACGTATTTAAAAAACCAACAAGAAAATGTGCTCATACTGTCGGAGCTGTGATGGGTACTTTCCACCCACATGGCGATAGTTCTATTTATGAAGCATTAGCGAGAATGAGCCAGGATTGGAAGGTGCGTTATCCATTAATCGATTTCCAAGGGAATAACGGTAGTATTGATGGCGATGCTCCTGCAGCATATCGTTATACTGAATCACGCTTAAGCGAATTATCTAATGAACTTGTTAGCGATATCGATAAGCAAACCGTTGATATGCAACTCAACTTTGATGATACAGAATTTGAGCCAACAGTTTTGCCGGCTCGTTTCCCAAATTTACTCGCTAATGGTACTGAAGGTATCGCGGTGGCGATGGCGACTGAAATTCCTCCGCATAATCTCAAAGAGATTATTAATGCGATAGTTTATCGAATTGGCCACAAAACTGCAACCATAGAAGATTTGATGCAATTCGTCTTGGGTCCTGATTTTCCTGGTGGTGGCATCGTTTATCAAAGTGAAGGATTAAAAAATATTTATCGTTCTGGCCGTGGCCGAATTGAGATTGCTAGTCGTACCGCCATTGTTGAAAATGATGATTTACAGCAAATCATCATTACAGAAATTCCTTATAAAACACAAAAAATCCAATTGGTTTTTGAAATTGATAAAATTATTCATGCTAAGGTGGTTGATGGTTTATTGGAAGTAAGAGACGAGTCTGACTGGAAAGGCATTCGGATTGTTATTGATTGTAAAAAAGACGCTGATTGTGAACTTTTACTTAGATATTTAAAAAACAAAACCGCTTTAGTAACCTCTTATAGCGCAAATATGGTGGCAATTGTTAATGGTCGCCCAAAAACTTTAAACTTACTTTCATATATTGATGCATACATTGCTCATCAAGTAGAAGTCATTACAAGGAAAAGCAGATTTGATCTAGATAAATATAAAGCTAGATTGCACATTGTTGAAGGTTTAATTCAAGCTTCTTTGAACATTAAAGAAGTCGTGGAAATCATTAGAAAGAGCAAAGATAAAGCTGATAGTAAAGTCAATTTGATGAATTTTTATGGTTTTTCTAATGAACAGGCCGAAGCTATTGTTACCATGCCTTTATATAAATTAAGTCATACTGACGAAGTAACTTTGGAAAAAGAAAAAGGCCAATTAATTAAAGACATCGCCACATTAGAAGGTATTTTGAGTGATGAAAACAAATTAAACCGCGTCATCATCAGAGATTTAAAGGCAATTGCTGATAAATATGGTGATGATCGCCGTACCTCGATTGAAGAAAAAGAAAAAATTGTTCCAATAGATAAACGTAAGCTAATTGCTAAAACTGATGTCATGGTCGCCTTAACTAGAGACGGTTATGTAAAACGTTCTACTGTTAAATCTTTCCGTAGTAGTGGCGATAACGTTTTACCAGGTTTAAAGGTGGGCGACGTTTTGGTTGCCGCTGGATTAGTGTGTACAACCGACTATTTGATTTGTTTTACAAATCAGGGAAACTATATTTGTATTCCGGTCCATAAAATTACGGAAAATAAATGGAAAGATGAAGGTGTCCATTTAAACGCTTTCTCAACCCTTTCACCAGGCGAAAAAGTCATTAAAGGTTTAGCAATTACTGACTTTAGAAACGATATATACTTAGGTGTATTAACTAAGAAAGGTCAAATTAAACGTATGCCATTAGATGGCATTGAAACAAGTAAACGTTCACGTCCAATTCGCAATATGCGTTTAAACGAAGACGATGAAGTTGTTAGTGTGCAAGTGCTTTCTGGTAATAGCAATATACTTGTATTAACGAGTAATGGTATGGCTAGCTTGTTTAATGAGAATGATTTAAATATCGTCACCAGCAAAGCTGGTGGTGTGAAATCAATTTTCGGTTTAGGCGATAATGATACAGTGGCATTTTTATCGTATGAGCCTAACGAAAAAGGCAAATTCATTATGTTTACAAACAAAGGACATTACCGCCTTGTTGATAGTAACAAGCTTAATCTCAACAATCGTTTGGGTAAACCTCAAGTTTTAATGCCATGCTTTAAGAGCGATGTTCATAAAGTAATTTGCGCATTTAAGATCGATACCAAAGCTGATGTATTAAAGACCAATCTCTTCCTGGATAATAATGAGTATTTCGCTTTTGATTTAACCGATTTCAGTGCAACTGATTTAGGTAAGTATGCCAAGAAAAATATTTCAATTCCTGCCAAGACTTTGGTTAGTGATGTCTTTGATATCAATATTGAAGTAGTGAATGATAAGACGATTTCACACCCAACCAAAACATCTCGTCCAGTTTCTCAAGCCCGTGATGACGATGATGACAAAGATGCGCATGCTTCTGTAACCTCTAATAATGAAGAAGGCAAAAACGAAGATAATGATGGCTTTGTTCAAATCTCAATTTTCGATGATTTGGATTAAGATATTTAACCAGATAGATAAGTAATAAATTAGTAATAAATTAGTATTACATAAAACTTAGTTTTATAATAACGGCTATTTTTATTGCATTTATATTAACTTATTTCGGCTCATTCAAAAGCAAGTAAAGACTTTTGTTTATAACAATAGTTAAAATTATAAAATATTACTCACATTTGTTATCATCAATCGGTTATTATTTATATAGATAAATATGTTCAAAAAATTCATTCCTTATGCTCATGCATCGTCAATCTACGAGATACCAGTGGATTTCTATCATCAAAATAATGTACGTTTCTTGTTGATTGACTTGGATAATACTTTGGACAGCTATCGTTTACAAGTGCCGACCGAACGTGTTCAACAACTTATTTTGGATTTGAAAAAAAACAACATTGAGCCAGTTGTCATTTCCAACAATCGTTGTAAGCGAGTGTCAAAATACGCCGAATTTCTAAAAGTAGAGTGTTTGTATTCTGCTAGAAAACCTTGTTCGTATAAAATAAAAAGGTACTTAAAGAAAAGAGGAATTGAAAATTCTGAGACGATGCTAGTTGGCGACCAACTAATTACCGATGTTTTAGCTGGTAGAGGCGCACACATTCGTGTCATCCTAACAGAAAAAATTGTTAAGGAAGACCAATGGACAACTCGCTTTAATCGCTTATTAGATTACCCCATCCGTCGTTACTTAAGTAAAAAAGGTTTATTACCAGACTGGAGGAACAAATATGGGCAGAAGTAAAAGAGTATTGCGTTGTTTCCACTGCGGCGCGATTTTGCAATGCGAAAAAACTGAAGAAAAAGGCTATATTTTTCCAGAAACATTCCATCGCGCAACACCAATTCAAATTATTTATTGCGATCGTTGTTTTCAAACAATGAAAGCATTTAACTTCAGTGAACTAGAACAAAGAATCGATGATGATATTTTACAAATCTTAGATGATGCCTGCGCAACAGATGCATATATTATTTGGGTTGTTGATTTATTTTCGTTTAATGGAACATTGAATAAAAAAATTGCTGAAAAAGTAAAAAAACTTAATGTTTCCGTTATTGGTACTAAAAAAGACTTATTACCTCCAGAAGCAAAGGAAGAAAATCTCATAAACTATTTAAGGGAGCGTTTTTCCGAATACGGTATTGAGCCTACTTCCATTAGAGTTTATAGCAACACAGATAAAATCGATCCAAAAGAACTCATTGAAGACATGAATGCTGCTCGTAAAGCACATGATGTTTACATGATTGGTAACAATTCTTCTGGCAAAACATCATTAATTAATCGTTTCTTAAAAGGTTATGAAAATAAAACTAACCGCCAGATCAAAACAATTAATTATCCTGAAACCCATGTCAATGTCCTTGAGATTCCGTTATCTTTATCTTCTTTCCTATATGAACTACCAGGTATTTCTCAAAGCACCTCGGTCGTTGGCAAATTAGAAAAAGAAGTTGCTAAAATCATCGTGCCGAAGAAAACAATCAAAGTCACGCCACGCATCATGGGTGCAGGCGATGCTATGATGGTTGGTTCATTAGCTGCTTATGAGATACTCAAAGGCAAACCAACGACTTATCGTTTCTATGCCGCTGAAAAAGTTGAAACTAAAAAAGTTTCTTTAAAGAAACTAGATGATGCTATAGCTGAAAATAATATGCGCCGTAACGTCCGTCCAGTTTCTGACATCTTAGTCAGTTTCTTAGATTACGATATGTTTGAATATACAATGGAAAGCGATAATCAATGGCACGACATTGCCATTGAAGGCTTAGGTTGGCTATCATTCAAAGCGCAAGGCCAAGTCATCCGTGTCCGTTTACCAAAAGGAGTCGCTTTGAAAGAGAGCTTAGCGAAAATTAAATAACATGTTAACACCAAATCAAAAACGCACGCTAAAATCATTAGCGTCAACATTAAAAATTAGATACCAAATTGGCAAAAATGAAATATCGGAATCGTTGATTACGATGTTAGACAAAGCCTTAACAGCCCACGAACTTATCAAGGTCGATGTGATGAAAGGTTGCACCTTACCAATTATGGAGGTGGCGATCGATATCGCAAATAGTCTTAATGCTGAATTAGTACAAGTGATGGGAAGAGTGATTATCTTGTATCGCAAAAGCAAAGATAATCCGAAGATTAAAATCTGATGAACCGCATTATCTTTTGTGGTGGCTTTGATCCAATTCATATTGGCCATCTCAACATGGCAGTTCAAGCGCGTTTTGCCTTACAAGGTGAAGTCATTTTTGTGCCTGCGAAAATCGCTGTTTGGAAAGCAAACTCTGTTTCAGCAGAGCATAAACTAGCGATGATTAAACTCGCTATTAGGGGGCAAAAAGATTTTGCTATTGATACTTATGAGATTGATCAAGAATTTCAACCTAGATCATTTCAAACAGTTGCTTACTTAAAAAATAAATACCCAAACGATAAATTATATTTTTTAATCGGCCAAGATCAGGCGAACTCATTTCACCTTTGGGCAAAACCAGAATTAATTGCTAAAGATACGCAAATTGTTTATTACAAGAGGCCGAAATTTATTCTCAACAAAGATAATGTTGAACGTTTTAATATGATTGCGCTTGAAGGTCCAGTGGTGGACGCATCTTCTTCAGAAGTTAGAGAACTGCATTCCGTTTGTGTAAAAGAAGAGGTGTTACGATATATCGAAGACAACAATCTTTACTTCATTGAGAAAATTAAAGGCTATATTAAAGCGAGCAGATATCGTCATTCTTTGTCTGTAGCGCGTCATGCTTATCATTTAGCTAAACTTCATAATCTCGATGTTCAGAAGGCTTATATTGCCGCAATTCTTCACGACATAGGAAAAGGAATTAACGCTGAAGATAGCCTTGTTTTAATGAAGCAGTTCTATCCACAATATTTAGGAATCGGTTCTTACTCATACCATCAGTTCTTAGGCGAACTAATTGTTAAAAGAGACTTCTTAATATTAGATGAAGAAATACTAAACGCAATTAAATATCATACGACAGGTAAACCAAAAATGAATTGGTTAGAAAAGCTAGTCTATGTTGCTGACAAGATTGATCCGTCCCGTGGTTATGATTCTTCAGAACTTATCAAAGCGGTGGAGGAAGATCTTGATAAGGGCTTCGTCAAAGTCCTAAAAGCTAACCAAGAATATCTCAATAAAAAGAGCGAGAAAGTTGATAATCCACTCACTGAAGAATGCTTCAAATATTACCTAAAATAAGGTGCAAATTGCACCTTCTTTTTGTTATAATAAAAGAGTCTCATTAACAATATATATATCCAAGGGATGTATTATTGATTGACCCCCAGGGGTCGCTTTTTCTTCCTTGGTAAAATATATAAGGATAGTCGCGGGACCTCT
>Ga0123334_1001966_pt1 | contig 24623 bp, 20 predicted proteins | sample BiotimSIPDNA_FD_89706 | JGI IMG/M metagenome (GOLD analysis project Ga0123334, IMG submission 89706) | Anaerobic biogas reactor microbial communites from Washington, USA - Biogas_R1 time_0 SIP DNA | ecosystem: Engineered > Bioreactor > Anaerobic > Unclassified | place: Washington, USA... | reverse complement strand
TTGCTGATGGAAATTAGTGAAGAATGGCTGGCAGGAAAACGTTATTGTATTGATGATAATATTGAAAATTGAACTGAATGGGTATTTCGACTTATGAATTTACAGAAAAAAAGTTGCGTAATCTAATTCATTCTTTATTCTTTATAACAATGTGATGTAAAAACTTTGTAAAAGAAAGAGCACTGCTGATTCTACCAACAGTGCTCTCATTTTACGAATTTACTCTAAAGCTTACTTCTTGGTAAGAATAATGCGCGCGTCAACTACAGCGACACCCTTGCCGTCTTCGTAGACGATACAGGGGTTGGCATCGGATTCGGCGATTTCATCCTTCAAGTCGTAAATCATGTAGGAATAGTGCGCTAAAACGTTGGCAAGTTTTGCCATATCGCGAGGAGATTCGCCACGGGCACCGCGCAGTATTTGGGCACTCTTGATTTCGTTTTGCATACGCAAAGCTTCAGCTTCATCAATGGGCGCGACGCGGAAAGTAACGTCTTTGAGCACTTCCACGAAGATACCACCCAAACCGAACATGACGGTGGGGCCAAAGGTGGCATCGTTGACGGAACCAACGATAACTTCGGTTGACCAGGGAGCCATTTGCTGCACTGCCAAACCATCAATTTCAGCATCGGCTTTGTATTTGAGGGAGTTTTCCATGATGACTTTCCAGGCCGCGCGCACATCATCATCATTTTTGATGTTCACTTTGACTGCACCAGCATCGGATTTGTGGAGGATGTCTGGGGAGACGATCTTCATAACCACAGGGAAGCCGATTTCGTTAGCCAGTTTGACGGCTTCTTCTTCGGTTCTGGCAAGTTCAGTAGGTGTGGCGGGAAGTCCATAAGCCTGGAAGACGTGCTTGGCTTCAACTTCGGTAAGGGCAGTGCGACCTTTGGCACGGGCACCGGCGATAATCGCGCGGGCACGTTCGGGGTCGATATCTGCTGGATGATAAGGTTTGGTGTGCGCAGTCTGGTTCATCTTGGAGATGTTGCGTAGTCTGGACAAAGCCTTCACAGCGATATCGGGAGCATTATAGGTGGGGATGCCTTGTTCGATGAGCCAGGCGGTCGCGGTTTCGCAGCGTTCGCCACCAACAAAGGAAACGGTGATCGGTTTTCCGGTCACGCCAGAATCAACAATCGCTTTGTGAATGGCTTCAGCAATTTCCTGGGGATTGGTAACGGCGGTTTCGCAGTAGAGCACGGCCATACCGTCAACCCAGTCGTGAGCGTAGGAGTATTTAACGCCTTCGTAGTAGCCCTTGAGACCAGCACCACCGGTGATGTCAACGGGGTTCTTGGCAGAGCCAAATTCGGGCATGTGTTTTTTCAGTTCAGCCTGGACCTCAGGTGGGGCAAACTTGAGAGGCAGACCGTATTTTTCAGCCGCGTCTGTTGCCAAAACGCCCACACCACCGCCATTGGTGAGGATGAGCAGGTTATCACCTTTCATTTCGGGTTGAAGCGAAAGCGCGAGGGTTTGGTCAAAGAGGTCATTAAGGTCATCAGCCTGGGTGATACCAGCTTGTTTGAAAGCGGCTTCGTAGACTTTTGCGGAGCCAGCCAAAGAGCCGGTGTGGGATGCGGCAGCAGCCGCGCCGTGAGCAGACGTGCCGGATTTGAGGGCGATGATTGGCTTGGAGCAGTTGCGGGCAGCTTCCATGAAGGTCGCGCCGTTTTTGATGCCTTCAATGTAGAGGGTGATACAGGAAGTAACGTCATCTTCAGCAAGGTAGTTAACCAGGTCAGCAAAATCGAGGTCAGATTGGTTGCCGATGGAAAGCATTTTGTCAAAACCGACACGGCGGGTGTATGTGGCGGCGATCATGGCGATAAGCAAGGCACCGCTTTGTGAAATCAAACCCGCTGTGCCATTCATTGGAAGTTGAGACGCGAATGAGGCGTTCATCTTACCGCTGTTTGAAAGCACACCGATGATGTTTGGCCCGATGATGCGCATGCCAAATTCGCGCGCGGTTTTTACGACCTGTTCCTCGAGCTCATGTTCGCCGACTTCAGAGAAGCCGGAAGTAATGATGCTGATGCCCTTGACGCCTTTTTCGCCACATTCCTGGGTTACGCCATGGACAAACTTGGCGGGCACAGTAATGATAGCCGCATCGATGACATAGGGGACATCCTTAACAGAAGCGAAGCACTTTTGGCCGAGAATTTCATCCGCTTTGGGGTTGATGGGGTAGATAGCCCCTTCATAGCCACCAGCGATTAAGTTCGCAACGACTTTGTAGCCGATTTTTTCAGGGTCGGCCGAAGCGCCTACAACAGCGATGCTTTTAGGTTCAAGAACTGCATTGATAATTGGATCCACATTTTCCTCCGGTTTATTTTGTTTTTACCAATTGATTAGTATACCACTGATATGTATAAAATCGAGAATCTCGTTGAGCTTAAAAATCGTAATTGTGCAGCTTTGGGGCTCGGGAATGTATAATTACCTCCAGGAGACAATTATGGAAAAGAAAATTGTTGGTTATATTGGGCTTGGCACGATGGGCAATGCAATGGCTGGGCACATTTTAGCAGGAGGCTATCCATTGTACGTTTGGAATCGCACCGCTGCAAAAGCAAAAGATTTACTTGAAAAAGGCGCGGTGTGGGCGGAGAGCCCAGCGCTTATGGCTGCGCAATGCGATGTGGTGTTTGTGAATGTTTCGGATACTAAGGACGTGCTGGAAGTCATTTTTGGTAAAAATGGTGTTGCTGAAGGCATTCGGCCTGGTACGATCTTGGTTGATAATTCGACCATTGCACCTGCAGGCAGTCGTGAAATTTATGAAAGACTGACACCGCTTGGGGTGCGTTGCCTTGACGCGCCGGTGAGTGGAGGAGATATTGGCGCCCAAAACGCAACCCTGACCATTATGGTGGGAGGCGATGCGGAAGGTTTGGAAGAAGTAAAGCCCATTTTAGAGCTGCTTGGGTCTAAGATTACGCATGTTGGTGGGCCTGGCGCGGGGCAAATCGCGAAAGCGGCGAATCAGATTATGGTGGCGGCGCAGATGGTCGCGGAAGCGGAATTGATGATCTTTTCCCAAAAAGCCGGCGCGGATCCTGAGAAGGTGATTGAAGCCATCAAAGCCGGTGCCGCGCAGTGCTGGACATTGGACGTAAAAGCACCAAGACTTTTGACAGGTAACAGAGCGCCTGGCTTCAAATCAGCCCTGCAGGCAAAAGATTTGAATATTGTGCTTGAAACTGCCAGTGAATATCATATGAACATACCAGCAACAGCTTTGCACGCGCAGCTTTATAACGGCATGGTAGCGATTGGTGATGGAGAGTTGGATAATTCAGCCGTTATTGGTATGATCGAAGCTATGAATGGCGAAAAATTGAAGACTAAAGGTTCTATATAGGACTTTATGTAATAGCTACGCATTGCATCGGTATGTAAATATATCTATAATAGATTGGATTTATTTGTTGGAGGACGATATGGATTTTGATTTGATTAAACCCCTTTTGAAGGAAGATGCCAAGGGGAAAATTGTGATGTTGGTGATGGATGGTTTAGGTGGTTTGCCACTTACACCCGATGGAAAAACGGAACTGGAAACAGCGAAAACACCCAATATGGATAAACTCGCCAGCCAGGCTGAACTTGGCTTGCATCATTCTGTTCCTTTTGGCATTACGCCTGGGAGCGGACAAGCCCATTTAGGTTTATTTGGTTACGACCCTATTAAGTACGAAATTGGCCGCGGTGTTTTATCAGCTTTGGGCATTGATTTTGACCTTGGACCTAACGATGTGGCAGCCCGGGGCAACTTCTGCACGGTTGATGAGAACGGCGTTATTACAGACCGACGTGCTGGACGTATTCCAACCGAAGAAGGTCAGCGCTTATGCAATCTGCTCAAAGAAAAAATGGACTTGCCCGGAGTTGAGCTTTTCCTGGAGCCTGAAAAAGAATATCGCTTTGTCTTTGTTATGCGTGGCGAAGGCTTGGACGGGCACGTTAGCGATACTGACCCGCAAGCGGTTGGCAAAAAAGCCCACGTCGCTGAAGCTCAGAAACCCGAAGCAGAGAAGATGGCGGAACTGGTGCGTGAATTTGTTCGCCAGGGCAATGAAATCCTCAAGAATGAACACCCTGCCAATAGTTTTGTCTTGCGTGGTTTTGCAGGTATGCCCAAATGGCCAAAATTCAACGACATTTGGGGCTTGGATTCTGTGGCTATCGCCATGTATCCGATGTATCGTGGTGTCGCGAAAGTGGTTGGTATGACCGTTTTGCCTCCTGCTGAGTCGATGAGCGAAGAAGTTGATATGTTGGAAAAACACTGGAATGATCATGATTTCTTCTTTGTGCATATCAAGAAGACTGACAGCTATGGCGAAGATGGTAATTTTGATGCCAAGGTTGGCATTATCGAAGAAGTTGACACTTTAATCCCCAGGATTATGGCGCTTAACCCGGATGTCTTGATCATCACGGGCGATCATTCCACACCTGCCAAACTGAAAGCGCATTCCTGGCATGCTATTCCGACCATGATTTGGTCTAAAAACGCGCGTCCAGACGGTATTCAAGAATTTGGCGAACGGGCTTGTTTGCGTGGAAGTTTAGGCACGCGCTTTGACGCGAATGACCTGATGCCACTGGCACTCTCGCATGCGTTACGCCTTGAAAAATTCGGCGCGTAAAGTTGCTGAATTGTATAAACACATACCAAAACGCTCTGCAAATCCGCAGGGCGTTTTGCTTTTAAAGAATTACCTCTCTTTCGTGCTAAAATTTAAGCAAGGACGTCAATCATGAACCCAAATGAAAAACAAGAAGCACAGTTATGGCAACTCCTGCCTGATGGTCGTGTTCAATGCGAATTATGTTCGCACTATTGCGTGATATCTGAAGGCAAAAAAGGTCTTTGCAAAGAGAGGCAAAACGTTGGGGGTGTTTTGTATAGTTTGAACTACGGACGCTTGATTGCCGCGCATGTGGATCCAATTGAAAAGAAACCTCTGTATCATTTTTTACCAGGCAGCCAAAGTTTTTCAATCGCCTCGCCCGGTTGTAATTTTCGTTGCGCCTGGTGTCAGAACTGGGATATTTCCCAGGCGAATGACCGCAATGACCCGGGCCGTTTGAAATACGTTTCTCCAGAAGACGTTTTTAAGCAGGTGTCGCGCTCAAAGGCCAAGAGTATCGCCTATACCTACACCGAGCCGACAGTTTTCTTTGAATACACTTTGGAGCTTTCCAAGATGGCACGGGAAGTGGGGATAAAGAACGTTTATGTGAGCAACGGTTTTATGTCCGCGCGGATGTTGGATTCGTATTTGCCATGGCTGGACGCGGCGAACATCGACATTAAAGCTTTTGATGACGCGGTTTACCGAAAATATTCTGGCGCGCGCTTGCAGGCTGTGTTGGACAATTGCAAACGTCTCAAAGAAGCAGGCGTGTGGCTGGAGGTGACCACTTTGCTGGTTCCAGGTGTGAACGATGACGATAAACAGATTCAGGGTCTGGCAAATTTCATCGTGGGGCAACTTGGCGAAGAGACGCCCTGGCATTTGAGCAGATATTTTCCACAGCCTCAGTTTTCGCAAATTGAGGCAACTCCGATTGAGAGCGTGCATCATGCCATGGCTATCGGTAAAGCTGCTGGGTTGAAGTTTATTTACGCGGGCAACATGTCTGGTGGAGCGGATACACCCTGCCCGTCTTGTGGAACGACCCTAATTTTGCGCGACCGGATTTTTTTGCAGGAAAACCGTATGATTAATGGCAATTGCCCTGAGTGTGGAAATAAAATCGCCGGCGTTTGGTAATGCCGGCGATACTCCCTTTAATTTGAACTGTTTTTAGATGAGGTTGGCAAATTCGCCTTCCCAGATCAAATCACAAACCGTAAGCATATAGGGTTGAAACCATGTATCAGCTTCAAAAAAAGGTACGTGTTTGCGTAAAAGTTCATAAGCTTTGTTTGTACCATCACCCATCATGGCGTTTGGCAAATCCTGCAATCTGAAATCAACCGCCTGACAGGCACTCATCATTTCAATGGCGATAATCATAGACACGTTTTGCAGGACCTGCCGGCAATGCACGGCAGCCAGCGCGCCCATGGAAACATGGTCTTCAACATTGCCGGAACTGGGGATGCTATCCAAACTGCTGGGATGCGCCAGAGCTTTATTTTCAGATGCCAACGCGGCAGCGGTGTATTGCAGCAGCATGAAACCGGAGTTGACGCCACCTTTTGCAATCAGAAAATCCGGATAGGTATTTGATTCCGGCTTGCTGTCAATGAGTTTGGCAATGCGTCTTTCGGCCATATTGCCGAGATCCGCGAAGGCGATGGCGAGATAGTCCAAGGCGAGTGCCAGGGGTTCGCCATGGAAGTTGCCGCCTGAAACGATAAAAGGCTGGTCATTTTCATCCCAGAAGAGCAACGGGTTATCGGTAACCGAGTTGAGCTCGGTCTCGATGACACCCCGTACAAAAGAAAGTGTATGGGCAACCGCGCCATGCACCTGGGGCACACAACGCAGCGTGTAGGCGTCTTGGATGTTGGTGGGGTCATCAGGGCGGGTGAGATTGCTGTTTTGGAGCAAGTTGCGCATCATGGCAGCGGTTTCTATTTGACCGGCTTGAGGGCGAATGGCGTGGATTTGGTGGGTGTAGGCGCGTGTCGTGCCGTTTTGCGCTTCCAAAGTGATTGCAGCGGCAAGGTTTCCACTACGGATGATGTTTTCAGCATGGTGCACCATGAGCGTACCAATGGCTGTCATTAAAGTTGTGCCATTGGTGAGGGCGAGGCCTTCTTTGGCGGCTAAGCGAACCGGTTGGAGGTCGAGTTCTTCAAGAACTTCCAGCGAGGGCCGCAATTCACCTTCAAAGATGACGTAACCTTGTCCGATGAGGGGTAAGGACATATGCGCTAAGGGTGCCAGGTCGCCACTCGCGCCAAGGGAGCCTTTTTCAGGAATTAAGGGCAGAACATTATGATTGAGTAAGGCAAGCAGAAGTTCCAATACCTGCAGACGAATGCCGGAATGTCCTTTGGCAAGTGTGTTGGCGCGGATGAGCATCATCGCGCGGGTTGTGGCTTCATCAAGCGCGTCGCCAACGCCAACCGCGTGACTGAGGAGGATGTTTTCCTGCAGCTTTTCAACGTCCTGGAGTGGGATGAGGCGATCTTTAAAGGCGCCAAAACCAGTGGTGATGCCATAGGCGATTTGACCGGTTTCAATGAAGTTCGCTACGGCTTCAGAAGCTTTGTTGATGCGTTCAACCGCTTCGTTGCTGAGGTTGACGTGAATGGCGGGATCGTGGGCAACTTCGATAACTGTTTCAATTGTGAGGGATTGACCGTCAATGATGACCTGTTTCATGTGTCTTTCCTTTCGTTAAAAGCTATTCTTCGATGATTTCAACTGTTTTTAGGGTTACAGCAGGCGCGCCCTGGAGACGTGGGTCGCGGGCGGGAATAGCCATAAGCACATCCAGGCCTTCAACCACTTCACCAAAGACACTGTGCTTGTTATCCAGCCAGGGTGTGGCGACGTGGGTGATAAAGAATTGTGAACCATTGGTATTTGGTCCAGCGTTTGCCATAGAAAGGATACCGGGCTTGTTGTGGCGCAGTGTGGGGTCAAATTCATCGCGGAATTTGTAGCCAGGTCCGCCCATGCCGGTGCCGGTTGGGTCGCCACCTTGTGCCATAAAGTCGTTGATTACTCGGTGGAAAATGGTATTGTCGTAAAAACCTTCTTTGGCAAGGAAAACGAAGTTGTTGACGGTATTTGGCACTTTGCTGGCAAAAAGTTCAACTTTAATATCGCCTTTATCGGTTTTGAATGTGGCGAAATATTTTTTCTTCAGGTCAAGGTTAAAATCGGGAGCTTTGTTCCATTGTTTGGGTTGCATTATTCATCTCCAAATGTAATTTCTTAGATTATACCCATATTAGCACGGTTTAAAAAGAAATTATCATTCACTTTTGTTTTTGCCGGAGGAAACCCCGAATAGATGGATTTCAAATCTATACGTTCCAATGTAAAAAAAGTATAATGGCACTATGCAAAGCAAAAAGAATTCCAACTATCTGCCAACAGTTGTTTATGTCATTCTATTCCTGGTGAGTTTAACAGTTTTTTCACTGCATTCTTTTATGGGAACGCATATGCCATCTTTTTGGGGACACGGATTGGATGTGATGAGGCTTGACCCGACCATGATCAATGGTGTTGAGATTACATCCTTCACATGCCCAAAGTTTTTTGATGACGATGAAGGCGCTGAGGTTACCATTTCGATAAAAAATAAAGATGACCGATGGCAAACAGCTGGTGTGGTTTTATTGATATCGAAACTGGGTCAGATATATGATGAAACAAAGCTAAAAGAGAGAATGCGGCTGGAAGCCGGAGAAGAGCGGTCTTTTGTCTGGCGGATTGACAGGTCCAATTTGGTTGATAACAAAGTTTCCCTGCGCTTGTTTTTAGCTCAAACGCCTGATCATCCGGCACATTCTTCGCGTGCTTGTCTGATTTTGCCCTGGCGCGGGCCATTTTCGGTGTCTTTTATGAACATCTTTGCTTATCCGCTATTGATGTTACTGTTTATTCTCAGCGCGATTTGGCTTTACTATAAATCTGGCATTGATTGGCAGAATCGCAAGCGCTTTTTCTTCTTCTTGTTTGCTAACACGATCGTTTTCGTGATGTTTTTGTCCTTGTTGATTAGATTTTATACGGGCGTTTTGATAGCCTTGCCATTTCTCGTTCTCGGGATAGTGGCAACTTTACAGACGCATCCCTATATACCGGTTGATGAGTACAAATATTATATTGACGAAGAGTGATTTGACAGCAGTATAAAAAGTGCTTTAACAAATTGAACCGTAGCTGATTGGCATGATGTGCAAACGCGATGTGATGCTGAAATAGTCACATTGAAGATGAATAGACCCTATCTTTTTTGATGGCTGGTATAATGAAATGAAGCTCGTCAAGTATTGTAAAGAAAGGCAGTTTGCGTGTTAAAAAACAGTAAAAAGCCATCGCAATCCCAGATCCATTTGACTGATACAGATACAAAAGAATATATAGTTGATAGCGCAACTAAAACCTTGCCCTATGTCATTTAAAAAGGAGAAAGTAATGAACACAGCCCATGCAATGCAAAATGACCTCGATGTATATAAAAGTATTTCCTGGCAATTATTAGAAGTAACTCAAAACGCGGCGATTGCTGCCGCGAGAGCTGCTGGTCACGGTGATAAAAATTTAGCTGACCAGGCTGCAGTTGACGCGATGCGCACGACTTTGTCGCGCATGAAAGGTATTCGCTCGACCATAAAGATAGGCGAGGGCGAACGCGACGAAGCACCTATGCTTTATATCGGTGAAGAGATTGGCGAAGGTTCAATCCATTTGGATATCGCTGTAGATCCCCTGGAGAACACCAACGCGACCGCGAACTTGAACTCTGGCGCGGTGTGTGTGTTGACTGCCACGACAGCAGGTGGTTTGGTGACAGCGTCAGATACCTATATGGACAAGCTCTGCGTTGGTAAAGATGCTGCTGACTATGTGGATATACGGCTCGCGCCGGAGGAAAATGTTCATCGTCTGGCGAAGGCTTTAAAAAGGCGCGATAACCGCGAATTGACCATTACCGTTTTGGACCGACCACGCAACGAGGAATTGATTAGTCGCTTGCGTGCTACTGGCGCGCGTGTGCGTTTGATTATGGATGGCGATTTAATGCCATGTATCTTCTCCTGCTTCAAAGGCGTGGGTGTGCACGCGGTGATGGGTATTGGCGCGGCTCCCGAAGGCGTTATTTCCGCTGGAGCGATTAAGCTTTTGGGTGGAAAAATGCAAGCGATTTGGAAACCAAAAAATGAGGAAGACCGCGAAAGACTCGAAGCTATGGGTATTGAGTTGGATAAGGTCTATTCTCATAACGATTTGGCACCCAGTGATGATATTATCTTTTGCGCGACAGCTGTGACACCTGTATTAACGACATCAAAAGCAGTGTTGGAAGGCGTGAGTTTCTTCCCGGGTGGTGCCAAGACGAGCAGTTTGGTGATTACCAAGCATTTTATGAATTTCGTGCCTACGACACATGTTCTCAACCACGATACATTTGAACAGGAAAAGAGCGAGTTCCGACTCTATTAATTTTCCAATCTAATGTTCTTTAACATTATCGAATTATATATAGTGCTTTCAAATCTTTTTATATATATGTATTAGATTAAATAGCATGTGAAGCGGAAGCAATTCTATATGGTATGCATAGTGTGCCTATAACATACAACATAGGTATAGTGTGCATACCATAAGGATATGCAGATCAAAAAACATAGAGATTCTTCAGAAGGAGGAAGAAACAATGAAAAAGCTTATTATTAGCTTACTACTTGTCATACTATTGGTAGCAGGGTGCACAAGCCCTGAGCCTGCCACCAAACCACCGGTTGTTCAGCAGCCAACAGAACAAGTTGTTGTATCAACAACCAAACCGACTACTGAACCAACAGTGGTTACAACGGAGGAACCAACTGTCGAACCAACAGAAACGGAAAAAGTTGTCCCAGAGGAACAATCTTGTGGACCAAGTAAATCCGAAATAGCAACTCCTGAAGAGTTACTAATTGATTTGAGTCTGTATGGGGGAGAAGTCATCAAACCTATTGAGATAGGATCTTCCTTTGTTCTACATGAACCAGAATCTCTTATGGAAGATGGAGGGGCTTTGTCCTTCTCTATGCCATCTCTCGGCCTTGTGTATCTACACGAGGAAACAACTCTAACAATTAATGGTAAAACCTGGGAGAGATATGGCGCTTTAGCTGTCTCCCCCGAAGGAGATTTTTTAGTGCAAAAAGGCACTCTTATAGAAATCGTAACTACTGGGAAAATTGAATTCCCAGAAGCTATGATGAGTATTACACTGCTTTCTGGAGAAGCAATTCCAGCCGAAGATATCCTCCTTCCAATACCGGAAGGGATCTCTTATAAAATAAGGTGTAATTCTCTCGGAATATGGGAGATTAGCATTAAAAACACCTCTGGAGAGGATCTTGAAATTATGTTCGAAAAGAACCATCAGTACATGATAATGTACCCAGATGGTGTAAAAAAAATAAAATTCTCCTGGGGCGAAATACCTGAAGAGCAAGTGAGAACAGGACATCTCCTGTCTCAAGGAGATGCTCTGATACTTCTGCCTAATGGCAGTATTAAAGTCGTAGTTGTAGATCTATTCTACGACAACGAGTAACCACCAACGAACTCCTATCATGTCCTCTAAAAAGGATAATTTTAAAAAATCCAAAAAAACCTCATTACGTTATAGAAGTTCATCTATTTATAAAAGGTAATAACTGAAACTCAACGCGCCCAATCAGCAGTTGTTCTCCTGGGCGCGTTTTTCTTTAACAATGGTATACTAACGTTTCAAAACTTATTTGAGGTTGACTTATGAAAAAAGCGTTAATTACCGGTATCACAGGACAGGATGGTTCTTATCTGGCTGAGCTGTTACTCAGCAAGGGCTATGAAGTGCATGGCATTATTCGTCGCGCGAGCACGTTTAATACCAAACGAATCGATCATCTTTACCAGGACCGGCATATCCTGGCAGGTAAAGCGCGGTTTTTCCTGCATTATGGCGATATGAGCTCAACCGGTTCTTTGGGGGACGTGATTTATGATACCAAACCAGATGAGGTTTACCATCTCGCCGCGCAAAGTCATGTGCGGGTTTCGTTTGATATGCCCGATTACACCGGCGATGTGACCGGATTGGGGACAACGCGTATGCTCGAAGCGGTGCGTCGCTTAGGCAAGGGCACGCGTTTTTACCAGGCTTCAACCAGTGAGCTATTTGGTTCTGCCAAGCCCCCTCAATCGGAGACAACGCCTTTTCAACCTCAGAGTCCTTATGCCGCTGCCAAGTTGTATGCTTACTGGATGGTGAACATGTACCGCGAGGGATACAACATGTATACCGTTAACGGTATTTTGTTCAATCATGAATCCCCCCGTCGTGGCGAAACTTTTGTGACCCGAAAAATCACGCGCGCGGTTGCCGCGATATTGGCTGGCAAGCAAGATAAACTCTTCCTGGGTAATCTCGACTCAAAACGCGACTGGGGCTACGCGCCGGAGTATGTCGAAGCAATGTGGATGATGTTGCAAAGTGATGAGCCGGATGATTACGCGATTGGCACGGGTGAATCACGCTCTATCCGTGAATTTCTTGATGAGGCTTTTGGTTATGTGGATTTGGATTGGAAGCGTTATGTTGAAATTGATCCACGCTATTTTCGTCCGACAGAAGTGGATTATTTACTCTGTGATCCGACCAAGGCGAATACCAAGTTAGGCTGGAAACCCAAGGTGCAATTCAAAGAGTTAGTGCGCATTATGATTGACGCGGATATGGAACTGATGGGTTTGACCCCACCTGGTGAGGGACGAAAGATTGTTGAAGAAAAATTCGATGGATGGCATCATTGGGATGAGCAAACCATCAGCATGGAAAAGTAAACGCGAAAATACAAAAGCGATACACTTGTTTTATAAAACTTTGCTATAATAGCCACCTGGAGTAGTAAAGCATAATCCACCCGACAGAGATGAGCTTGTTTGCTGAGAGAGCTCGCGGGAAAGGAAAGTTTGAAGTCGCCAGGAGTAATGACCGAAGAAACCGAAAGGGATTAGACCGGTCCGGGAGAGCCCGATAACGCTCACCCTGAGTGCGGTCCGAAAAGGACCGAATTGAGGTGGTACCACGGAACTACGCTTTCGTCCTCAAGTGGCGAAAGCTTTTTAATTTAACTCACTCGTTTAAGATCATTTACAAACGAGCGTGAAAGAGGACAAGATGACAGAATTGCCAAAAACTTATGACCCTAAGGCTTATGAAGAAGCCATTTATAAGCATTGGGAAGAAAAAGGCTATTTTAAGCCGACAAACGATCCAAACAAACCCGGGCACGATCCAAACATTGAGCCTTTTGTTATCGTTATTCCACCGCCCAATGTAACCGGAGCGCTTCACTTAGGGCATCCCATGTTTGTGACGATTGAAGACATCATGGTGCGTTACCATCGCATGAAAGGGGTACCAACGCTTTGGGTGCCAGGCACTGACCATGCCGGCATCGCGACACAGTTACAGGTCGAGAAGCTTTTGGCAAAGGAAGGTACCCGACGTGAAGAGCTGGGCCGCGAGGCTTTTGAAGCGCGGGTGTGGGAATGGAAAGAAAAATACGGTGGTGAAATCTCACGTCAATTGCGACGTTTAGGCGCATCCTGTGACTGGGAGCGCGAACGTTTTACATTGGACGAAGGTCTTTCAAACGCGGTGCGTGAAGCCTTTGTGCGACTTTGGGAAAAGGGGCTGATTTATCGTGGGGCGCGCATGATAAACTGGTCACCAGGCTTACAAACCGCGGTTTCTGACCTTGAGGTCGAATATTCGGAAGAACCCGGCAAGCTTTATTACTTCAAGTATATGCTCGCGGATGGTTCAGGAGATTATTTGCCAGTGGCAACCACGCGCCCGGAAACTATTCCTGGTGATACCGCGGTCGCGGTTCATCCTGAAGATGAAAGATATGCAAAATTTGTCGGCAAAAAGGTGCTTGTGCCCGGTTTGGGACGCGAAATTCCGGTTGTCGCGGATGATTATGTGGAAAAAGAATTCGGTACAGGCGCTTTAAAGATTACCCCCGGACATGATCCCCATGACTATGAAATTGGTGTACGGCATCATTTGGAACTGATCAATATCATGAACAAAGATGCCACGCTAAATGAAAACGCAGGGCCCTATGCTGGCATGGATCGTTTTGTGGCGCGCAAAGCCATCTGGGCGGATATGAAAGAATCTGGTTTGGTCATCAAAGAACAAGATTACCAAATGAATGTGCCACGCTCGCAGCGGGGTGGTGAAATCGTCGAACCATTGGTGTCAACGCAATGGTTCGTAAAAATGGACGGATTGGCTGAAGTAGCTGCTCAAGCTGTTAATGATGGCGAGATTCAGTTTGTGCCTGAGCGCTATACAAAAGTCTTTTTGGGTTGGATGAACAACATTCAGGACTGGTGCATCAGCCGCCAGCTGTGGTGGGGGCACCGTATTCCGGTGTGGTATTGTCAGGCTTGCGGTGAGGTTATTGTGGCGCGCGAAACACCGCAAAAATGTACTGCTTGTGGGTCTTCGGATTTGCATCAGGACGATGACGTATTGGATACCTGGTTTTCTTCGGGCTTGTGGCCTTTCTCTGTGTTTGGCTGGCCTGAAGAAACGCCTGATTACAAGTATTTTTATCCGACAAGTGTTTTGGAAACGGGCTATGACATTTTGTTCTTCTGGGTAGCACGGATGGTGATGGACGGTTTGGAATTTACCGGCAAAGCGCCTTTCCATACGGTCTATTTGCATGGCATGATTCGCGATGAAAAAGGCCAAAAGATGAGCAAAACCAAGAATAATGTGATCGACCCGCTGATTCTAATGGACGAATATGGCACAGACGCTTTGCGCTTTACCTTGTTAGTGGGTTCTTCACCTGGTAATGACCAAAACGTGGGCGTTAAGAAGGTGGAAGCCAACCGTAATTTTGCAAATAAGGTGTGGAATATCGGTCGCTATGTCGTTAATGCAATCGATCGGGTTGAGCAAAATGCACAAAGCCAACCGGAATGGACTTTGGCGGACGGTTGGATTTGGGCGCGTTTGAAACAAACGGTCAACAGTGTCAATACGCTCTTTGAAGCCTATCAGTATGGTGAAGCTGGCAAGCAAATATATGAGTTCCTGTGGAATGATTTAGCGGACTGGTATGTGGAGGGCTCAAAACGCCAGCTTGCCGAAGGTGGTGACAGAGCTGCCTATACTGCCTATACGCTCGCGTATGTATTGGATACCATGTTGCGCTTGTTGCATCCCTTTACCCCTTATGTAACCGAGGCACTTTGGGGCTGTCTGAAAGATGCCTGCCATGAAAAAGGCTTGGTTTACACGCCTGAAGAAGGCTGGGCAGAAGATTTGATGATTGCCAAATGGCCTGAAGCTATGAAACTGGATGGGCATGAAGAAGACTATTTACGCGATTTTGGTTTGGTTCAGGATATCGTTCGGGCGATAAGAAATGTGCGTTCTGAATATAAGATTGAACCAAATAAGAAACTGAAAGCAGTGATGGTATCTGCTGAATTAACGGAATTGCTGCAAGAACAAAAGGCGGTAATTGCTGATTTTGCGAATCTTGATTTGGATAGTTTACAGCTCAGTGCTTCGCCAGTTGATGTTGAAGGATTGACAGCTTTGGTTGTGGATAGGGTTGAGATCTTCCTGCAACTTCGTGGTGATGGCGATGATGAAGCTGACCGTGAACGGTTAACCAAAGAATTGCAGGAAGCTGAATCGCATATCAAACGTTTGCAAGGATTGCTGGCAAGTCCTTTCGCGCAGAAAGCGCCTGAAAAGGTCGTTGAAGCTGAAAGACAAAAGCTGGCAGATTACCAGGCTACCGCGGAAAAGTTAAGAGATCGATTAGCTTAAACACAACTATTTGAAAAATTTAAACGCCCAGGAAAAACTGGGCGTTTGACTTTAAAAAATCTTGCTTTATACAGCGCTTAATCTTCGTCTTTCAAGTTTCATGACGCGTTTGAGGATTGCCAGGGAAACGGCGTAAGTTGAGTCCATGCCAAAGTATGACAGACTGCCCGCGCCAAGATTTTGGCCTTTGCTAAAAGGCGTATCAGACACATAATGCAAAAAGCCAAGGTCTATAGGTAGTTCGTAAAGGTTAACGATTTCATTGAGTGGATGGCGGGCGGGTCTGAAAAGTTCGTAAATCGCGCTCAGGTAAGGACCTGCTTCCATTTCGATGTCGGTATAGCCCTCACGGTAAACAACGTCCATAATAGTCGCGTTCTGCAGATAGGTGCCAAGAACGGTCACCGCTTTTTGGCTGTCTAAAACGGTGCCAAAATTGAGATAATTGGCAACATCGGTCACTTTGAAAGCATTTGAGAATAAATAACTGTTTTTGGAGTGCTCATCGTAGACGACATTGGGGATGATGACATCACCACGTATCGCGTTCAGACTGGCAGCTTTGCCCATGATATAGATGCCCAGGATCTTATCCACATTCTCGGCGATTTTTGTCAATAAGTTATATGCGGATGCGCCCAGTGGGTAGTCAATGTTCAGGATGAGCGCGTCGGATTCTTTGAGGAATTCCCAGGACTTTTCATAGCCATCGTGTTTGGGTGCCAGACGGGGGTCAAAGAATTGGGGATCGAGAGAACTAAGCTGGATGATATTCGCTTCGACATCGAAGCTGTGATCACTGCTAACGCGGTGAATACCGAGGGCGGTTTCAAGGTCTCGTTGTTCTTCAATGTAGTTCGCACTCTGGTCGGTTTCTATTAGCTTGCGCAGAGCGTAATAAAAGAAGTTTTCAACACTTGTTGAGGTGGTTTCTTTGTTAATTTCAAGCCACTCGTTCATCAGTCGGGGTTCGTGTTGCGCGATGTAATCGAGAATGCGTTCTCTTTTTGTCAAGGCGTAACCGGAAAGCAAATTGGTTAGGCTATGGGTGTTGGATGAAACAAAATAAATAGGACGGTTTACAATCTCGGGGACTTCTTTTTCAATATTATCCCACCAGAGAACGGTCGCTTTGCGGTAATCGTTGAGCGAACCACTCAAAAGGCGTACTTTGAAATCGAAAGGATGTTGGTGGATTTTAATCAGCATTTCAGTAAAGGTGTCGCCCCAGATGGCGTAAAGGCGGGTTAGATCCTCGTTGTCAATCTCGAGGTGAGCACCAAGCTGTTTGAAAATCTCCGAATTGTCAGGCAGGGCGATTTTTAGAAAATCGATGGGCAAGGATTGAATGAGCATATGCAGCTTATTCCATTCTATTTGCAGGGCTGTTAGAACTGGAATAACGTCATCAATATCTGACCGGGAAGCAATAAAACATGCCAGGGTCTCTTCGCCATCCCAAAAACAACGCCGACGGCGTGCCTGGGCGTTAACGCGCTGCCATTTTTCGATATTACCATAACCAAAGTCTTCAAATATGGAGGCTGCTTGACCGAGGACAACTTTTTTGGCGTCTACAACTTCTGCTGGCAAGCGCATGAGGCTGTAAATCAGGGCGGAGATGTCAGGTTTGGAGCTTCGGGCGTGAATATGTAAGGATGAATTTGTACCGGCATGCACTTCTTCAAGCGTGCGGATAGACACTTCATTATTGGAGCGGAGAAGAGAATAGATCGTGCGTAAATAGAGATCGATCTCTTCTGATGAGCGGATGGGGACTTGTCTTTCCATAAATACCTCTTTCAATAATTGCTTAGATTTTATCATGATGGCTGCATTCAGTGTCGCATGCTTTATAATAGAATCATGAAAAGAATCAACACCCTCATTTTTGATTTCGGCAATGTGCTGGTTAATCTGCATAGCGAAGAAGAATTACGCGCGAAGTTAGCAGAGCTTGGACAGCCTGCCAGTGGCACAATGGCGGAGATGATGCTGATGCCTGGTGGCTCTGAAGTCTTTTGGGACGTTATTCGCGGTAAAACGACAGAAGCCCAAATGTGGCAAATGATTGCGGATGAATGGCATATTTCTTTCGATCTGGCGAGAAAAGTGATGGAAGATGTTGCCGCGCCAAACAGACCCAACTTGCCATTAATTGAGTACATCGAAGGATTGAAAGGCGATTATAAGATTGGCGTTCTCAGCAATGCTGGTGATGCCACTTTGGAACGCCTGTTGCAGTGGTATCCCTATGATAAGTTCGTGGATGTTTTTATCATCTCCGCAGAGGTGAAACTTGCCAAACCTGATCCCGAAATTTATGAATTAGCTCTGCGAACTTTGGATTCTAAAGGTGATGAGAGTGTTTTTGTTGACGATTTAATTGAGAACATCGAGGCTGCTGAAAAACATGGCATTACGGGTATCTGGCATCGCGACAATGATGAGACGATTGCCAAATTGAAAGTTTTGTTAGGAGAGTAAGGATGCTTTATCTGGTCGCGACACCCATTGGCAATTTAGGCGATATGACTTTTCGCGCGATTGAGGTGCTTAAAAGCGTGGATTTAATTGCCAGTGAGGATTCCCGACACAGCAGCATTTTGCTTAACCATTATGAAATCAGCAAACCCCAAACTGCACTGAATAACTTCAATGAGCGCAAGGTGGCTCCAAAGTTGATTGAGAGGATGAAACGGGGTGAAAATATCGCCTTAATCAGTGATGCCGGAACACCGGGGATATCCGATCCGGGTTATCTCCTGGTGCGGCTGGCACTTGATGAGGGGATTGAAGTACAAGCTATACCAGGTCCTTCCGCGGGAGTGATGGCATTGACCCTGAGCGGTTTGCCTATGCATAGCTATCTCTTTAAGGGATTTCCACCGGTAAAAGAAGGACCCAGGAAGCGTTTTTTAGCGATGGACGCGGAATCGGGGCATACTATGGTGTTTTATGAGAGTCCCTATCGATTAATGGCCTTTTTGGACAACGCGATTGATGTTTTTGGCGATCGCCAGGCCGCCTTAGCCAATGACCTCACTAAAAAGTTTGAAAAAGTCTTGCGGGGTAGCCTGAGCGAAATAAAGGAATGGCTACAGGAAGACAAAATCCGTGGGGAATATGTCATTTGTATCGAAGGTTTAAGCAAAGAAGAGCTTAAAAAGCAAAAGGATTAAGGTCTTTGGGGTCTGTATAGATATCAATACCTTCTGATTTCTTCAAACGGTTGACAGACCAATAGGTGATGGGTGTGCAGAGCACTTCGACAAGCACTTTGAAGATGTAATTGGTGATGATAAGCGACCAAAAAAGGTCTTTGCTAAACACATTGGTTATCGTTGCCACACCCACAAAGAAGGCTGTATCCAAGAGCTCGCCCAAAAGGGTACTGCCAATGGTACGCAGCCAAAGATACTTGCCTTTTGTGCGGTTTTTCATAAGAGCCATCGTAATCGCGTTTGAAAAGCTACCACCCAGGTAGCCAGCCAGACTCGCGAGAACGATGCCACCGCTGCTGAGACCGCCTAAAATCATGTCAAAAGCATCCTGTCCGCCATCGGTCAGCCATGCAGTTTCACCGGGGAGAATTTTGATGAGCAAGAACATTAAAAAACTAAAGATCAAAGCACCAAAACCGTACCAGATGACACGCCGGGCGCGCTTGAAACCATAAACTTCAGTGAGAATGTCACCAACCACGTAAGCAATTGGGAAAAAGACTGTGCCTGCATCAAAAACCATCGGAATATTACAAATGGAAAAGCCCCAATCAATCAGTTTCGCTGAGGATGCGAAATTACTCAATACTAAAACAATCACAAAAATGATTGATACAAGATCAAGGTGTTTAAAGGATTGCTCAGTTTCTGTCTTTTTCATAATAAACTCCGTGACCTGTTATACTACAAGATCTAAAAATTGGTGGTAGTCATTTTATTTTTTTAAGCTACAATTGGCACATGGCTATGCAACGTTTCTTTATTGACCCAAAGTATATTAATGGAAATGATGTTTCTTTCCCAGATGACATCGAAAAGCAAATACGGAAAGTTTTACGTCTTGAGAGTTCTGACGCGGTTGTTGTGTTGGATAACACCGGCATGACCTATCTTGTAGAACTTCAGGTTAAACGTGGACAACCCATCCAAGGTATTATCGTTGATAAAGAGCCCGGTCGGGCAGAGCCAAAGGTTGGGCTGCGTTTGTGTTTCAGTTTGAGTAAGAAAGAAAAAATGGAGTGGATTATCCAGAAGGGTACCGAGATTGGCGTAACCGTATTCCAACCCTTTATTTCCAGTCGTAGCTTGGTGCAGGAATCAGAAAGTTTTGAGTCCAAACGCGAGCGTTATACGATGATTGCCAAAGAAGCAGCGGAACAGAGTATGCGCTCGATCATGCCGGTTATCATGCCAGTGCTTAGTTACGAAGCTCTAATTGCGGAAAAAACTGATTCGATAAAGCTCATTCCATGGGAAGAGACAGCAACGGTTGAACGCTTAAAGGTTGAGATGCTTTGTTTGCAAAATGGTCTCATGCCTGCTGAAATTCGGGTTTTGATTGGTCCGGAGGGTGGGTTTAGTCGCGAAGAGGTCGAACAAGCGGAAGAGTATGGTTACCATCAGGTTTCTTTGGGCGATTCGATTTTACGCATGGAAACAGCATGCGTCGTTGCTACCGCGGTTGTGCGCCATTTATGCGAGACAAAATAGAATCCTATCTTTAGTGTGTTCTAAATAAGATAACGATGTGGCAGGAGGTTGCGCAGACGTTGCGCGCTCCATTTTCCCGCGCCCATCAGAATGTCGTTTTCGTTTTTTACCGCGATAATGCCTGGGGAGCAGTTGGGCGGAAGGTTTAGTTCACGTAAATCATGCCCTTGAAGCCAGATCTTTTGGTGATCAGGTGGAACAATCCAAACATTTTGGGTGAAATATGAACCAAAACGCATCACGAATTCAAAATTGGGTTCGAGTGTGTTTTTTATCATTTTTCCAAGTGCCAGTCCAAGCGTGTTGTAAGGCAGGGTTTGGAAACGTTGTAAATAAGTCACAGGAATGAGGAAAAGCTGATTTCCTCTCTGCTGGATTTCGAAGGCTTCTAAGGCATGAGGTTCAAGACCAAAACGATTTTGGATTTGTTCAAGGATGTTGGTTTGCTCTTTTGGTTTGAGTGGGGTCAACCCGGTTTGGGCAAAAGCGCGTTGGGGAATTTGCAGGTCGTTAGTTTCAACACGATCTGTTTTTAAGAGCTTAACTGCGAAAAAGCCATTTGTTGCGTATAGATGAGGCCAAACGCGTAAAGATTTTCGCAGTTCCGCGCTATAGTTTTGCCCTTCAAAGTGGGTGAGACCTTCACTTTTGGGATTCTGACCGTCTATTTTGGCAACAGTAACCGCATGTGGATACGTTTCAAGTAAAGCATTTACCACAGCTTCGTTTTCTTCCGGTGCCATGGTGCAGGTTGAATAGACGATTTCGCCACCAACTTTTGCGGCCTTTAAGGCTGAAATTAAAAGAGCCAGTTGCCGGGAAGAGAGCCGTTCGCGTTCGGATACGCTAATGTCGCGGAAAGGGTGGCTTTCAGAAACGCGAAGGCTTTCCATGCTGCAAGGCGCATCCAGCAGAATACGGTCAAAAGTGTTGGGGAACCAGTCGCCTAACTTTTCGCCGGCATAGTTGCTGATCATGCCATTGGCCATACCCCAACCCTGGGTGACCACGCGTAGCGCGGAAAGCCTTGAGGCGCTCGAGTCGTTGGCGATAATAAAGGATTTGTCTTGGCTGCGATCGATGATTTGGGTCGTTTTTCCGCCTGGTGAAGCAGCCATATCTAAGACAAGTTGACCCTCTTTTATAGGGTTAAACAAGGATACCGGCAGCATAGACGCGGCGTCTTGAATGTAATAACAGTCAAATTGATGTTCAATGGTTTGGCTGGGTGAGGTTACCGCTTCGAGAACTTGGCAGGCATAGTTCCAAAAAGGAACAGGCGTGGTTTTCCAGCCATAAGCACTTTGCCAGTTTGAGAGGCTTTTTTGAGGCTCAGGATTTTTCAGCAGGTTGACACGCAGCGCGACAGGCGCGTTTTGTGTGGCATTTTCGAGCATAAGGGAAAAGTCCTCTGCTGATAGATAAGCTTGATAACGTTTCAAAGCGTCGTGAATGAGTTGGCTCATAGTTTCTCTATGAAGTATAGCAGTTCTGATCCGGATCGCGCCTGACTCATCTCCAAATGAAGCCCTTCAATGCTTTTTTCGATGAGTCTGGTGTGGTAATCAGATAAATCATGGTGTCCGCGCAAATCAGTGGCAGGCATACTGATAACGATGTGACGCGCGTTTAGGCTTTCAATGACTTGGCGTGTGCTGCCTGGCTTGCGTTTTTCCATGCGGTGTGCTTCTTTGAAAAGAAAAACGCAATCGGTCTTGGGATGGATGGGTTCGGCGATGAAGTCCTGTTGGATAGTTTTTGCAAAAGGAAAAAACAGCTCAAAGAAAGTGTTTAGGAAGTCAAGGCGGGGTTTGTGGATATCAACCGCGTAAAAGTTTTTTAGTTCGGGATGATTGAACCAGGGTAATGCCAGTGGGTCGAGCGCGCAAGCCAGGTCTATAATGCTTTCCGGATAGCCGATATGAGTCCAAATGGTTTGATAGAAATCTTCAAGGTGGGGCAATCGTTCGCGGGTAGAAGCGTGTTTTTGCATGACGGCACGCGCCCAGGTTTTGAGAGCGTTACTATCTTTAGCGTTCATGTTGAGCGAAATGAGATTGGTGGTTTCTTTGGGATAATCGATGTTTTCCAGATAAGGCGCGATGACCTCGTGGAGCTTTTTTCGAAAGGTCTCTTTAATCGCGATTTTATTCGAAGCTTGAGCCATCTCATAGTTAATAAGATCGTGGAGGAAGGTATCGGGTAAGTCCAGATCACGATACTTTCGCGAGGCTTGTGCGTCTTGGATGAGTTTTTGGATGTCTTGATCGTTAATCATGATGGCTTAGGATGAAAAAGAGTTCGTTAGGCAGGCTGTATTCTTGAACGTCAAAAGGCTTGTTGGCAATTAATGCTTCGAATTGAGCCCGGTAGGTTTTTTCCATGCCTTTTTCAAGCTTTCCCAGACTTTTCAGTGGATAAGAAATAATAAGGTTCTTAAAGTTTAATGTGTCCAAGAGCCTTTCTGGTGCGGTTTTATCCATTTGCGTGAGAAGAGGCATGGTCTTGAGAAGCATGACCAGGTCATAGGATTGGGTGGTCTTTAAGTCAAGAATATCCGCTTCAAAGATGTGGGTTGTGGGTCGAAACGCTTTGGCATAATCACCCAAAAATTGAAGCATGGGTAAGACTATATCGCAGGCATGGTATTCAGTGGTGTCTGAGATGGGCATCCATGGAATGGATAGTGGGTTGAGTCCGCAAGCGAGATCAAGAATGCTACTGGGTTGAGGAATCAACGAGAAAAGGTCATCGTAGACTGTCTCGAGGAAAGGCAGGCGTTCAGATGTTGAGGCGTGGAGGCGCATCATCTGTTTGAGTGTGTTCAGGTGTTTGCTTGTAGAATTGTTAGGTAAGTCTTTTAATAAAGACAGCCACTTCGCGTAGTCTAACTTGGCGGGGATGAACGCGCCCGCGATTTGGTGCAGTCGGGTGCGAGTGGATTTAAGCGCTTTGGCCCTGTTCTTATGCTTGTGGAGTTCTTCGCTAGCGATTTTAGATACCAGGTCCTGTGAAAGCATGGCGTATTTAGGGTTGTTGCGAACCTCTTCGATAAAGGTTGAAAGATGCGACGAATCATCCATGTTTTTCTCGGATATCATCGGTCAATTGAGTCATAAACCGCAAATTGTGCATGGTTGCCAGGCGTTGGTAGTTGGCATCGCGTTGACGGTAGAGGTGATAGAGGTAGCCTAAACTGTAATGTTGACATGCCAGGCAGTCACATTTGGGAGAGATGGGAGCATTTGAGCGGATGTAGTTATCGCTGTTGATATAGACAAATTTAAGCCACTTGCCACTTTCATCCAACGGTGCATCCGCAGATTGTCTGGCGTAAAGTCTGCCATGGCGGGCATCGCGGGTGGGCAAGGCGCAATCGAACATCTCATAACCAATGCGATAGGCGGTGACGATGCTGGCTGGATGGCCAATGCCTAAGGCGTGGATTGGGAACTCCCGCGGTATCAAAGAGCGGGTATATTCCAAAATGTCGGTAATTAAATTTGACTCACTGTCCAATGGCCAACCCCCAAAGCCAAAGCCATCAAAGCCTATTTCAAGCAGCGCATTGGCACATTTTTGGCGTAAGTCAAACTCACCGCCGCCCTGGATGACGCCAAAAATCAGAGGGCGTGTACGCTCATTCAGTCCACGGCTTTTAACGAGTTGATCATAGGTTTTTTTCGCGCGCTTTGCCCAGGCGATGGTCAGTTCGACCGAGCGTTCCTGTTCTTCACGGGAAGCATCAATATGCGTGCATTCGTCAAGACACACCAGGATATCTGAACCATATGCCATTTGGAGCTGAATGCTTTTTTCTGGGGTTAAAAGCAATTTGCGTTTACTGGCTTCTGGAAAAAAGGTAATGCCTTTTTCGGTCAGGGAGCCGAATTTTGGGTTTTGATGAATCAGGGAATAGGCTTGAAAACCGCCTGAGTCGGTCATCAGAACACCGGGCCAGGATGCCATTTTGTGCAATCCGCCCAAGGCGTCGATGACAATCGAACCGGGTTTTTGCATAAGATGAAAGCTGTTCATCATGAGGGCTTCAAGCCCAACAGATTGCAGGTCCTGGCCAGTCAAGGCTCTTACATAGCCATAGGTTCCGTCTGGCATAAAGGTTGGGAAATGAAGTTGCTTATCCCGAACGGTAAAGACACGCGACTGGGTCATCTTTGACGCCTTCTCTGGGGTTTATCGACGATGAGAATAAATTCAGCTTTGGTGTTTTCTACCTTGGGCAGAATATCCTCAATACTACCCAGGTAACTGCGTTCCCTGGGCAGGGTCAAATCGCAGGCGAGAAAAATGGTCTGTTTTTTACCGAAAATT
>Ga0123334_1001960_pt1 | contig 24659 bp, 24 predicted proteins | sample BiotimSIPDNA_FD_89706 | JGI IMG/M metagenome (GOLD analysis project Ga0123334, IMG submission 89706) | Anaerobic biogas reactor microbial communites from Washington, USA - Biogas_R1 time_0 SIP DNA | ecosystem: Engineered > Bioreactor > Anaerobic > Unclassified | place: Washington, USA... | reverse complement strand
ACTCTTTACTCTTTACCCTTGACTCTTTACTCTTAGCTCCTGGCTCTTTGCTACATGCTACTAGCCCCTAGCCTCCAATATATTATATGTTGGACAAATAGAATTAAGGCATAAGGATTTAAAATTAGGCCATATTAACCGAAAAATGAAGGGTGCCGATCGAAAAGTTGCAAAAAAGCAATGCCTAATGCAAAAAGCAAAGAATGAAAGCTTGCGTTTTGAATAATTTTATATTGAATGTTTCATAGTAATATGGTAAAATATTAGGAAATTGGTGAAAAAATTAACGTAGTGCATAAGACAATTCATCAAGCACAAGGCATAATCACATATAACTGCAGCAACTGGCAAAAACTCTCTTGTGAAGGCAGGAATATGAGGATAGTTTTACAATAATAAACGATATATCGAAAGGAGATTATTTAATGACCACTAACAAAAAGCTACAAGCCTGGGTTAAAGAAATGGCCGACATGTGCAAGCCCGACAATATTTACTGGTGCGACGGTTCCCAGGAAGAAAATGAACGCCTGTTGCAGGAAACGGTCGACAGTGGAATGGCTACACGTTTAAACCAAAAGAAGCGTCCCGGGTGCTACCTTTTCAGAAGTGATCCATCTGACGTGGCACGTGTTGAGAATAGAACCTTTATCGCTTCCAAAAGGAAAGAAGATGCAGGCCCGACAAACAATTGGGTTGACCCCGATGAACTGAAGGCCACTATGAAAGAATTATACAATGGCTGCATGAAGGGCAGAACCATGTATGTAATCCCATTTTCTATGGGACCAATCGGTTCTCCCATATCAAAGATTGGTGTCGAGTTGACAGACAGCATCTATGTTGTGGTGAACATGCGCATAATGACCCGTATGGGTAAAGCCGTTCTTGATGCACTGGGCGATGGTGAATTCGTACCATGTCTGCACTCGGTCGGTGCTCCATTGGCTCCGGGCGAGAAGGATGTACCCTGGCCCTGTGCCCCAATTGAAAAGAAATATATCAGCCATTTCCCTGAAGAGAGAATGATTTGGTCTTATGGCTCAGGATACGGCGGAAACGCGTTGCTTGGGAAAAAATGCTTTGCCCTGCGTATCGCATCTGTCCAAGCCCGCGATGAGGGCTGGATGGCAGAGCACATGCTCATTTTGCGCCTTACTGATCCCAGGGGCAACACCAAGTTTATCACAGGTGCTTTCCCAAGCGCCTGCGGAAAGACTAATCTGGCAATGCTCATACCGACAATTCCCGGCTGGAAGGTTGAAACTGTCGGAGACGATATTGCATGGATGAAATTTGGAGACGACGGACGTCTCTACGCCATTAACCCTGAAGCAGGCTTCTTTGGCGTCGCTCCCGGCACATCCATGGAATCCAATAAGAATGCTATGCTCAGCTGTGAAAAGAATACAATCTTCACAAACGTCGCATTAACGGATGACGGCGATGTTTGGTGGGAAGGCATTGGAACACCGGCGCCGGATCATCTAATTGACTGGAAGGGCAACGACTGGACTCCCGACTCCAAGGAGCTGGCTGCTCATCCAAATGCACGCTTTACAGCACCGGCAAGCCAGTGCCCTGTAATTGCTCCCGAGTGGGAAGATCCCAAGGGTGTGCCGATCTCGGCATTCCTGGTAGGCGGACGCCGTCCAACTACGATTCCTCTGGTACACGAGAGCTTCGACTGGAACCACGGCGTGTTCATGGGTTCAATCATGGGCTCCGAAATTACCGCAGCTACAATTGACAAGAACATCGGTAAGGTTCGTCGTGACCCCTTCGCAATGCTTCCATTCATGGGCTATCATGTTGCCGATTATCTGCAGCATTGGCTTGATATTGGTACAAAGTCCTCTCCTGACAAGCTGCCGAGGATTTACTATGTTAACTGGTTCCGCAAGGATGAAAACGGAAAATGGTTATGGCCCGGCTTCGGCGAGAACAGCCGTGTTCTTAAATGGATTGTTGAGAGAGTTTCAGGCGAAGGTAAAGCAGTTAAGACGCCGATTGGATATATGCCTACAGAGGATGCAATTGATACAGAAGGTCTGGACGTAAGCGAAGCAGATATGGCTGAGCTACTCAAAGTCAATAATGAAGAATGGCTCCGCGAGGTAGAATCCATTAGAGAGCACTACGCAAACTACGGCGAAGATATGCCTAAGGAATTGTTTGCACAGCTTGACGCTCTGGAAGAAAGATTGAAGAAGTAAGCAAATCAGACCTTCACTCACAAGATGTGAGTTGAGGCTGTGGCGTTGTTAATACAAGCAGCAGGCTATGAGTCTAAGCTCATAGCCTGCTGCTTTATTTACAGCCTTTTATGCAGAATAGGCATGGGGATACTGATGCCGGCAGACTGTTTGAGACGATCTGGCTGCAGAGATCTGTATCCCAATGCCTTAATTCTTGCCGGAATTCCAGTCCTTATACAGCTGTGCAATCACCTGCTCAATCGGAGCCTTTCTTATTTCAACATCCTGAACACCCGTAGCCGTGGATAGCTGACTCAAGAGCTCCCTTACAGGAATTTTGTGAAGGTCAACATCATACTCAAATACACCGTTACTTGACGAAAGAAGACTACCACCCTCTACCTTAGGCACAAAGTCCTTCTCCATCGTTACAACCACTCTCGTCAGATTGCCCGTGATGGAGCGCAGATCATTAAAGCTTCCGTCAAAAGCCAGTTTCCCTGCCGAAATCATAAATATCCGCTCTGCCATTTCCTCCAGGTCGTCCATGTCATGGCTTGTTACGATGATGGTCACACCATTTTCCCTGTTAATCCTTTTAAGGAAGTCAATCATCTGCCTTTTTGCCACAACATCAAGTCCAAGCGTTGGTTCGTCCAGTATGATGACCTGCGGGCTGTGCAGCAGCATCATAGCAAGATCGGCTTTCATGCGTTGGCCAAGGCTAAGCTCACGGGCGAAGGTTTTAAGCAAATTCCCTATGTCCAGAAGCTCAGTGACCATTGCAAGATTTTCCTTGTACAGCTCGTCAGATATTCCCCATACAACCTTCTTCCATTCGAAGCTTTGAATTATTGGATGATCCCACCATAATTCCGTGCGATTGCCGAACAAAATTCCCAGATGCTGCATTAGTTTTCTTCGCTGCCTTTGAGGTGACAGAGATAGAACCGATATATCTCCGCTATTTGGCAGCAGCATCCCGCCAATCAGCTTCATAGTCGTGCTTTTACCTGCGCCATTTGGCCCGGCATAGGCTACGATTTCGCCCTTCCGGACATTAAAGCTGACGTCATCGAGAGCTGTAATAGTTTGTTTTTCGGGCTTTATGAGATTTCTTATAAGTCCCCTACCCGTGTTGTCACGCTGCCATTGCGTGAAGGTTTTTGTCACATTGTTTAGGCTAACGGCGAAATCCGTATGGTACATATCTGTTTGAGCCTTTTCTAACATAATAGTTCAGTCCTTTCCTAAAAATGTAGCTTGCTAGCAATGATAAAATCAAGGCATAGGCAAGCGGATAATATTCGCTAAGATTCAAGGGCGGCTTCCCAAGCAAGCAAAGGGAAGGAAACCATGCCATGAAGCCTTCTGGTAAAATCGTAATCAGCGACAGCTGAATGAAACTGGGCATTCCTGATAAGGGGAAGGTGCTCAATTGCCAGGTTCCGTCAATTGCTGTAGAGGTAATCTCTTCGGCAGCTACCGGAGCATAAAATGCGGCGCTTGATACCAGGTATGCACGCGCTACAATGATTACCATAGTCGTAAGTACGTAAATAATTAGTGAGGCTATCCACCAAAACGAAAACTCTATATTCAGCCGATTTATGGATATAACCATCAGAATGCAGCCTATGATAAAGTTGCCGCTTCCCGTAAAGGGTGCAAACCCACATGTGAGCAGCTGTGCTTTGAGTGAGAGCGGCTGCATGAATAAGTGTTCCAGCTGCCCGCGCCCAATGATGCGGCTTATGTGAATGTTGTTAGCTGATCCGAACAGAATGAATAAGCCAGTTGTTATGGTGGAGTAGGCCATCATAAACAGAACCTCATCCACGCTTAACCCGCCTATGCCGCCAAAGCGCAGAGCAATCAGATAAACGCTCGACACGACGGAAAGATTGGATATTGCATCGGCTGCTATAGCTGCTATGGCGAATTTTGTATCCCTCAGCAGCCAGACTAAATCCATCTTTGCTGATATTGCAAATAGGCCTAACATTCTTTTAAGCTTTGAGGCCAATTTAACCCCCATAACTAACCATCCCCTCCTGTGATTTTTTAAATACAAGCAAGGCAACAGGCCATAGGATGAGATTCCATATGATTTGCACCCATAATACGCTTGCAGCTTCTGCGGCGCCGACAAATATTGACAGCGGTGCACCGCCAAGGCTGGCAAAGGGCTGGTATTTCATTGCTTCGCCCAATCCCAGCGGTAATAGTCGGATTGGTATAACTGTCCCGGATAGCAGAGCAATAATCGCAGCTCTTATACGACTTATTAACCAGCTCATGTTCCTCATTTTTATTGATAGACAGTCAAAAAGCACATCAATGGCAAAGCCCAGTGAGATGCAAAGCAAAAGGCTGATGAAGAACCATGGTGACGCCGGCTTAAGGCTTACTCCAATAAAGGGAGATATGATAGCCATTGGCAGCGAGAACAGAAGCAGCTTGGGCAACCACCCTCCAACTGTCTGCGCGACAAGCTGCCCCAGAACCGACAGTGGGCGACCGTATAGCCTCATTAAAACTCCCTCGCTGAGCCATCCGGAAGCAGCGGTTATAACAACCATCATATCCGAAAGAAGGGCGCTGACGTAGGTATAGGAAAGCATTTGCTGCATACTCATCCCTACGTCTACTCCGGATGACATTACAACCTTCCAGAGGAAAACAAGGGGAATCAGCGTGCATATTTTGATAAATATATCCGGCATGAGGTAGATCACCCCGCCGTTTGTTTTTTCAAGACAGGCCATATGTGCCGTCTTTGCATACTTAATCATGATGTTTCTTGCTCCTTAATGTTTAAATTTTGTCATAAAAATACCCAGGTATCCGTTTGAACACCTGGGCCATCAACACATGATCAAGCCTGTAATCAGGCAGCGCTTATGTGCGGCAAGAGGCATTCATTACGGTAAAAATGGGCACAATTATCCCGTAAATTAGCAAAATACGCGCAAATAACGGGTAAATTGGCAGACTCCTGCCTTGACACGGCATAATTAAATGCGAAACCGCTAACACATTCGCAATTCATATAGACGTTTCCGTTGCTATAAAAAGCAGATATTTTCAAACCTCTCACCACCTTTCTTCTAATAATATGAAGATATTATACAACTGCCCTGTGTTTATGTCAAACACTTTTGACAACCAGTATTACATATGGCTCAATTGAAAACCCTATGTACAGGGCGTGAGTGTATATGACTTACCGCCCTCGGCGAGAAAAGCAAACCCAACTGCACTTTTTTTGACAGGTACCGACCGGTCTTCACAGCTAACCGCTAATATATCACCAACTACCTCGACAGATCCACTGAACTGTGGCCGGATAACAGCCTGGATCAGCTTCCCACCCTTCCACTTCATATCAACTTCATGCGCTCCCCGTGCACGCAGGCCTGATACGCTGCCCTCACTCCATGAATGGGGCAATGCCGGTAGAAAATGCAATGCAATATGGCTTTGCAGAAGACATTCCGCTATGCCAGCGGTAGCTCCCAGGTTGCCGTCTATCTGGAAAACACTCTGCTTAGCATTTAAAAAGTTTCGTACAGAGGAATCTGTGATCATCCTTCTAATACTATCATCTGTCCTCTCTCCGTCCAGCAGCCGGGCATTGACATTGATGTTCCACGCTAGCGGCCAGCAGCCCTTAGCAGCACCATGTTCTACACGAAGCTCCAGTGACTTGCTGACAGCCTTCATCAACTCAGGAGTGTCCCGCCAGTTAATACTACTTCCTGGGTAACAGGCATACAGATGTGAGATATGCCCCATGCCCGGTGTGAGCTCAGGGTATTCCTGGTCCCATTCGAGCAGCTGTCCCTTTGATCCGATTTTATCCTCGGGCAGCTTGGAAACAATATCTGCAAATTTTGGAGACAGCTCCTGGTCAACTCCCAAAAGCCTTTGTATTTCAATGCATGCACCGAAGAACTCGCGCAGTAGCTGGTTGTCCATAGCAGGGCCGACACAAATAGGAGTATCATAACCATCCGGTAATATGTACCGGTTCTCAGGCGACACAGAGGGACATGTTACAAGCTTTCCGTCCACTTCAATCAGAAAATCCGCATAAAACACAGCCATATCAAGCAATATGGGATACATCCTACGCAGGATATTCAGATCCCTGGTGAATAGGTAATGCTCCCATACATGCATACCAAGCCAGGCTCCGCCAGTCACCCAAGGCATGGCTGCCATATACCAATCCTGCGGTGCACAGTCGCCATAGTAGTCTGTATTGTGATGACAGACCATACCTCGCATGCCATACATGACGCGAGCTGTTTGCCTGCCCTTATCCCACATTTTCTCCAATAGGTCCATAACAGGCATATGAAGCTCAGAAATGTTGCAGGGCTCTACAGGCCAGTAATTCATCTGCAAATTAATGTTAATCGTGTATTTACTGTCCCACATCGGTGTAAACTCGGCATTCCATATACCCTGTAAATTCAGTGCCGAGCTTCCCTCGCGCCCGCCTGAGACTATAAGATAACGGCCAAACTGGAAATATAGCGCCGCTAATGCAGGGTCGTCGGCTCCGGCCTTGACTGCTGAGATCCTGGCATCGGTTGGCATCATAGGCGATGGTCCCAAATCTAAGGTGCATCGGCTCATGAAGCTGTGGAAATCTTCCACATGTTCCTTCAATAAAGCCTCGTAACCCTTCTTTTCCGCTTCATCCAGGAGCTTAAGTACCTGCTGGACAGGATCCTGCGAGCGATTAGAGGTTGACGACGCAAGATACATTTTGACTTCGCTGCATTTTCGTGTAAGCAGCTGTGAAACAGGATTGAGTAGCTCGCCATCACACACCACTCTTACCGCTGCTGCGAATTCCACTTGCGAATCATGACCGCGCATTAGAAATGTATTGTCATTCACAGTGCGAATAAAATCTGCGCTCGGTGCCGGCCAGCCTCCACCGCTAACACGGCGTCCGGGCCTCCGGTCATCCATCGCTACAGCGTCCGAAATGCTAATGCGATTCATCATGATATCCAAATTTATAGCCCCCGGCGTTTCACTTACAAGCCGATAACACATAACCTGTGCCGGATGACTGATAAACATTTCACGGTTATAGTTTACTCCCTCCTGCATATGATTGATGCTTAGCACACCAGTCATCAGGTCCAGGTCGGATGAATAGTTCTTGGCTGCGCTGCTGTTTGGAGGCGAACCGGAGGCGAATGGTAAATGCTGATTAAGGGCAATATCCAGCTCGCCCAACAAGGTATAGTGACGCATACAGGACGGCGTACCAGCCATATATTGCATGATGAGCTCCTCAGCATGGTATATATCTCCCGAGAGCACTAGCCGCCGTATCTCAGGAAGCTTTTCCTTAAGTGCAGGATTGTTGCGATCCATAAATGTGCCATACCAAAGTGAATCATCATTCAACTGAATACGCTCAATACAGGTGTGCCCGTAGACCATAGCCCCTAGTCTTCCATTACCCAGCGGCATAGCATCATGCCACACCTGTGCCGGTTCATCGTATCGGAGGTGAAAAGGATGTGTCATAAATGTCATCTCCTATCATATTGGAAATACCAAGTCATTATGACTGCTCTTTTAATCCGCAGCCGGGAGGAAACTCAATCACGCGGTTGTAGGAGTATGCTTCATCCCGAGGTGTATCGGTTTTGGACCAATCAATATGCTTTTCGTATCCTGCATAGTCACTAATACGTATAGAGCACAAAAGGCCATCGTCTCCGCGCTGGTAGGCTGCAATTCCTGAGAGGCATACTCGTCCTCCCTCAGCCACCCCTGCATCAGAAACAATGTGTACCCACTCGATTACGCCGGTCACACCATCGTCAATAATTGTCTCATAGCGCATACCTACCCAGCGTGGGATGTATGTTGCCATATGCTTATAAATCCTGCGCAGCTCCTCATGGTTGTGTGGCATGGGAACCGATCCTGCAGGACCATAGCCGCCGAAAATACACTCGTTACTTGTACATGCCACGATGCGCTCAACATCAACGCAGGGCACATGGTGCAGCGCCTCATAATACTCACGCACAGCGCCTGTTAACAATCCGGGATCGCCCATCTCCAGGTGTGCAGATTGGAACATGGGCTTGCGGTAGGGTTGATACTGCGGAAGAAAAGTGCAATGATGGTAGATACGCACCTCCTCAAGCTTGCCACCGGAACGAAGGTCACCAACTATGAACATTGGTACCTCATTGATCATTCCGTCTACCAGGAAGCTAACGACAACCTCAGTCACGGATCGTCCGCCGGAGCGCGTTTGAAAAAACGCTTCGACAGAAGCACTCTGAGCATTGTACTCTGTAAGCCATCTGTTGGCCATTTCGCGGATTTCGCTTTTGCCTTCAAAGCGGCCAAAGGGGGTGTCAACTGCACTTGCCTTTCTCACAAACTGCCTGGTCTGTTCAAAAAGGCTGACTACATCATCAATCCTTCCGCTGCAGAGTGCCTTTATAAAGGTCCACTCAGGAGATTCACATATTTTTTGCTTCCGCTCTTCATATAGAAGCCTCAATTCTGCAACGTTCCTGACTGGGAAATCCTTGATTTCAAGCTTTCCAATATCTGATTTCATATCTAATGCACATCCCCTCATCAGCAATAATTCATCCCTGCAACACATCTCACCCTCATCAAAGTCGAGTAGCATATGCTATAACAATATTATAAGGCAGACAGTGAAGAGGGTCAATTTTACAAAACGAATTCTTGCATTGCTGTCAGCCTTAACTATGAAACGTGTGAAGATTAATTTTTGTAAATCAAATTAGACAAAAGCGCAAATTGTTCGAGGGAGAGAGTCTCGCCCCTTTGCTTTTCGCCGATGCCTGCCTTATCAAGTATCTCTTTAATCTCTTCCTTGCCGAGACCAAAATAGCCGGCATTATTAATTGCATTGACCAGTGTCTTCCGCCTTTGTCCAAAGGCTGCCTTCACAAGCTTGAAAAAGAGCTCTTCGCTGCGTATATTAACAGGGGGCTCGTCATAAAGCTCCAGCCTGATAACCGAGGAGCAGACCTCCGGTGCCGGTATGAAGCTATTCGGGGGAACCTCCATAATGATTTCCGGCTTGGAGTAGTACTGTACGGCTACCGACAATGCTCCATAGTCCTTGCCGCCAGGCGCCGCCCTCATGCGGTCAGCTACCTCCTTCTGCACCATGAAGACCATTGTTTTTGCCTTAACCCCACTCTCCAGGAGCTTCATAATTACAGGTGTAGTAATATAGTAGGGCAAATTAGCCACGATTTTCAGGCATACTGGAGAACCGTCCCCTTTTCCGAGGGAGCCGTCCCCTTCGGCAATGCCTCCTTTTCCGAGGGAACCGTCTCCCTTTCCGGAAGAACAGCCCCCTATCCCAGCAAGCTCCTTGGCAGGGTCTATTTGAAGAATGTCGGCGTTAATTATTCGAATGTTCTCATAATCCTTCAGATTCTCCTTCAGGATTGGCAACAGACGCTTATCTATCTCAATGGCAACAACCAAGCCAGCCCTTTCAGCCAGCTCTGCAGTCAGATTCCCCAGTCCCGGGCCTATTTCCAGCACGGTGTCTTCCTCAGTCAGCTCCGCAGCCTTCACAATGTCCCTTAGAATTCCCTGATTCACAAGAAAATTTTGACCAAGGGCTTTTGCCGGGCGCAAATTATACTTTCTCATTGTGTTCTCTATGTTTATACCCATTTTCGCATCCCCCTCCTTGCTTCCCCTTACATCATGAAATGCCTCGCATATGTCTGCGTAAAAAATGTGCCGGGACAAATTGCCCCGGCCATAGTTATAGTCCCTTACTACATATTTATTTAGTTACTTACTCAGCCGCCCAAAACGCTTACTCACATATGCGTTGCGCGGGAAAGCTGAGTTATCCCATCAAGGTCCCTCCACACCCTAGTTTTCGCTTAGGATGTAAACCTTGGCCTTTTGGACGCCGAACCAGTCCACATATTCCTGACTATCATAGTACAGGTCAATCTTGTTTCCCTTAATCGCGCCCCCTACATCGGCGGCTATTGCATAACCATAATCCGGTATATCGCCGATTATTTCAACATACACTCTGGTATAAAGCGGAATAACTCTGGGATCGACCGCTATTACACCCTTTTTAACCTTAATTCCCGTTGCCGTTATCCCGAACAAGGGATGTCCCGGCGCCTTATCTGTGTCCTTGAGTGAAGCGGTATAAGCTGTGGCGCTCATATCCATTACCTTACTGTACCTTACAGTATCGCCTCTGGATGTTCTGAGGCTTAATGCCGTCCCAAATTCCATAATCCTGGTGATTGGAGCCTGCAGCACCGTTTCACTAAGTAACTGCTTCGACACCTCCACACCGTCCTCCTCAACGACCTTATACTGCCTTTGCACCATACCGTCCTGCCCCGGACTTAGAATTCTCTCGTATCCTTCATCCAGCTTCTTGTTGGCTTTCTTTTTCACCTCACGGGGAATGCTTTCTGTAATGTCTATTACCGTCTCGTCGACCCTTACGATTTTAAGCTCTAAGTTGGCGCTGATGCTATCTGTTAACTGCGCACCTTCAAGCCTGTCAATTCCCTCAGGCTTAACCGGACTATCCTCCAGCATCTGCTCTACCGTATCCGCGTAAGTCATTACTTCTGTCTGCTGCCCATCAGCCGTAATATATACTGGAACAGCTCTCTTAATGTATATTTCATTCAACTTTGTCCTGTGTAAACTGCCTTCCAATGGAGTACTAACGTAATCGTATGTATTTACAACAATATCATTCTGCTCCAATGTTTCTTTAAAGGTACTTTTCATTGTTTTGCAATTAAGCAATCTACCGTTGTCATTTATGACAACCCCCTTCTCCAGCCAGGCAAATACGCCACATCCCGCACCTGCCGCTACTACTACTGCCATTATTACAATGAGCAGTCGCTTCTTGCTTGAAAATAACCTTTTAATATTTTTAGCAAGTGGTAACAAACTAAAACCTCCTGTTAAAATATTAATAAGGGACTGATGAGATATTTTATTCCATGCTCTTTTATTTGTCAAATTATTTACCATAATATACCTCCAAATAAGAGTATATACATGTTTTTTCTGTTTATACATGTAGCGAAAAAGCGTGTCTTTGAAGGACATGATACGAAGAATACTTTTACGAAAAAGGGACTGTCATTTTGACAGTCCTTGCAGATGAACTTGAGAGTATGTTAATTAATCGGAAAATACGGATTGTTTGTAACCGGCATCATGCCCATGCCCGGATAGGCATTCATACTGTTATTCGAGGCACCCATCACCGGGTTCGAGGCACTCATCACCGGGTTCGGAGCTCCCTGTACATTTATAGGCATATAACCCATGTTACCGGTATTCATCATTCCCATTCCCATAACATTCTGGTCATATAGCATGGGGCAGTTCATGTTCATCAAGAAAGGGCAGCACATCATGGGCATCTGGTTCATTGTTGGCATCGGATTCATCATGTAGGGCATAAGATCTGCTTGATTAGATTGAGTTGGAAAATCTGCAGGTAAGGTCTGTACAGGAAGTAAATCCTTATTTCCAGTGCTTTGGGCGGGTAATGTATTGGCAGCTGCCTGTACAGTTGAAGGCTTGGGAGCAATCTTTTCGGGCATTTGCTTGGGCTTAGCCTGCATATTCTGCATCGGGCCGACCAGTGGCATAGTCCCCATGGGCTCTATAGTGGTCTTTTCTTTCATTTTGACAACCTCTTTCATATAATGATTCATCCCTCATAAGTAAGCTTCACTAACATTATATGAAGTAGATTGGAATTATGTGAAAAGTAATTATGTTATCCTCACGAATTACCCATCCCAGAAATCATAAAGACTTTTTCGGATACAGAATAGTCAATTTTGACATAAATCTCATTTACGCCCTCAGTAAAACGCAGGGATTTCATATCAGGCTCTTCGGGCAGCTTGACATCCAGTGTTACATCCAGATATATATCACCATTTCCTGTGCCTCTAAGCCTATCAACCTTCACTTGTGTAATATCAACTCTACGAACGGTTCTTGACATTTGCTCTACATAGTCATCAAGCCGTACCGTTCTATCTACCATCGCAACACCTTCATATTCCAGCAAATATGCCTGCCTAAAATCACCCTGATTTATCGCCTCAGCCCATTTAGCCAACGGAGCGGACAATACATTTGTATCTGCATATTGCTTTATAGTGTTGATGAAATCTATTCTTTCCTGCAAGGATGCTCGTGTTTCAGCCCATTCGATCTGAATACTGGCTTTTTCCTCACTTAGTCTTTCCTTATCACTTTCGATCTCCTTTATCTGATTCTCCAGGCGGTCTATTTCTTCTTCTAGAGCGCTGATCTCTCTTTTTTGTGAATTAATATTGGTAGTATAGCTGGCATTTGCATTCTCAAGATTTTTTAGCTCCACAACTTTATTCTCTCTATCCCAAAGCAGATAGTTGAATGCAATAAACAAAGCGGTTAGTAGTACAAAAATCATCACAAGAATAAACTTTTTCATAAAATTTCACCAGCTTCATAATATTATTGTATGCCAAAAATTCTCTTCCCGTTGGAGCTTGTAATATTAGCTATATGTTCAACAGACGTGCCTCTAATCTTTGCAATTTTCTCCGCTACCAATTTTACATAGGAAGGTTCATTTCTTTGACCCCTGTATGGTTCGGGCGGGAGATAGGGACTATCAGTTTCAATCAACAGCATATCATCCGGAATATATTTGACGACATCAAGTAGCTTATTAGCATTCTTATATGTGACAGGTCCCGCTATAGAAATTAGGAAGCCCATGTCCATAACCTGCTTGGCCATCTCCACACTTCCGGAATAGCAATGTAGGACACCGCCAACATCGCTGGCCTTTTCATTTTTCAAGATTCTCATTGTATCCTCATGAGCCTCTCGATCATGGACAATAATGGGTAGCTTTAAATTCTTCGCAAGGGATATTTGCTTCGAAAACCAAACCTTTTGCACCTCACGAGGCGCATTGTCATAAAAATAGTCCAGTCCTATCTCGCCGATAGCAACTACCTTAGGGTAGGTTGAGAAATCTATTAATGCTGAAATGATATTGTTATTTAGGTCCATCACATTGTGAGGGTGAACACCCACAGCAGCATAAAAAATGTCATGATTTTGGGTAAGGGCAATATTTTCTATTGAAGAGGCAATATCTGAAGACACAGTAAGAATGCATTCCACTCCGTTTTCTTTAGCTCTCTCAATCGCCTCAATACGGTCATTATCAAACTGATTATCATTCAAATGAGCATGTGTATCAAAAAGCATTTTTCACCTCAATATGCTAGCATCGGGATATTATGTCTATTATATATTATTATTATTAAGACTGCAATGGGACTAGCACAGAGGATAACACCAAGGCAAATGAGCACCGAGGTCCACTTTTATCTTTCACCAGCCTTCATGCTTTTCTTAATTTACCTTGGCTCCACTGTCAATCGAATCGTCCAGGGTGGCAAGAACTAGCTTATCACCGCTATCAGCAGCCAGTATCATGCCCTGCGACTCAATTCCCCTGAGCTTGGCGGGCTTCAGATTGGCTACCAGAATCAGGGATTTGCCCACAAGGCTTTCAGGAGTATAGTGCTTCGCTATCCCTGATACAACCTGCCTGGTTTCAGCACCCATCTCCACCTTCAGCTTCAGCAATTTGTCTGAGCCCTCTACCTTCTCGGCCTCCAGCACCTTTACAACACGCAAGTCAAGCATTGCAAAGTCTTCAATAGTAATCATGCCCTCTTCATTCTCGCCATTTTTGTCCTTGCCCTTATCCTTCATAGAGCCGTTGTTCTTCTCCTTCGTCTGTGAAGCCTCCTGCTTCTTCTGCGCGGAAGCATTAATGCTCTCCAACTCCTCCATTTCCTTCTCTATATCAATTCTCGGGAAGAGCAGGTCGCCCTTATTAACACAAACTTCCTGCGGATATTTGCCCCATTGCTTCGTACTCTCCCAGCCCAGAACCTCTGTCATGCCCGATATCCCAAGCTGATGCCAGATCTTTTCAGGCGTTTGCGGCATAAAGGGTTGAATCAGTATCGAAATAATACGGAGGCTTTCTGCAAGGTTGTACATAACAGCAGCCAGCCGTGGTTTGTTTTCGTCGGATTTTGCCAACACCCAGGGCATTGTCTCATCTATATACTTGTTAATTCTCGAAATCGCCTTCCATATCTCTGTGAGAGCAGTACTGAACTGAAGCTTATCCATAAGCTCCTCTACCTTCTGCGGCAGCTGTAAAACTACTTCCTTCAAGTCATTGTCAAATTCGCCTTCGATACGATCTACAGGCAGTTTTCCGTCGAAATACTTGCTAATCATGGCTATAGTCCTGCTCACCAGATTGCCGAGATCGTTTGCCAAATCTGCATTAATCCTCTGAATCAATGCTTCATTGGAAAATACGCCATCCGAACCGAAGGGGACTTCCCTTAGTAAAAAGTACCTGACTGCGTCAAGGCCGTATTTCTTGATCAGGATTACAGGATCCACCACATTTCCCTTGGACTTGGACATCTTGCCCCCATCGAGCAGCAACCAACCATGCCCGTATATCTGCTTCGGCAGCGGCTCACCAAGTGCCATTAGCATAGCCGGCCATATAATCGTATGAAATCTGATGATTTCCTTCCCGACCAGGTGTACATCCGCAGGCCAATATTTTCTATATGCTGAATCGTCCTGCGAGCTGTAGCCCAAAGCTGTGATATAGTTGGACAATGCATCTATCCACACATACACTACATGCTTTTCATCAAAGGTAACAGGAATGCCCCAGTTAAAGGTGGTTCTGGAAACGCAGAGGTCTTCCAGCCCTGGTCTAAGAAAGTTATTCAACATTTCATTTCGTCTGGACACCGGTTGGATAAATTCTGGATTTTCTTCTATATGTTTAATCAGCCTGTCCTGATATTTGGAAAGCTTGAAAAAATAGCTTTCCTCCTTCATCAATTCAACTTCGCCGCCGCAATCGGGGCACTTCCCGTTAACAAGCTGCGTATCTGTCCAGAAGGATTCACATGGCGTACAATACATGCCCTCATACTCGCTCTTGTAGATATCTCCATTATCATAAAGCTTCTTAAATATCTTCTGCACCGCAGCCTCATGCTGCTCATCTGTGGTTCGAATAAACCGGTCATTGGTAATGTCCATAAGCTTCCATAGCTCACGGATGCCGGCGACGATCTGATCCACGTACTGCTTTGGCGATATGCCCTTCTCCTCAGCTTTTCTTTGTATTTTTTGTCCATGCTCATCCGTACCAGTCAGGAACATGACATCATAGCCCTTAAGCCTCTTATATCTGGAAATAGCATCCGCAGCTACAGTTGTGTAGGAATGACCAATGTGCAGCTTATCGCTGGGGTAATAAATCGGTGTTGTAATATAAAAAGTCTTTTTATCCATCTTCAGCCTCCATTACTAGCTCTTAGCTTACCTAATACTATACATTTCTAACACTAATTTTTCAAGCTGTATTTCGATTTGACCACATCCTATCTGTCCTCCTTCATAATTGACATCTATTTATCAATACTGTATAATTTATTATGAACTTGTTCATAATAAATGGGGTGTTCTATGCCAAAATTAATACCCGATGCAAAAGCAAAGATTATATCTATCGCCAAAAAGCAGTTGTTTGAGAATGGTTACGCGGGGCTTACCCTACGGGAAATCGCCGACCAATGCTCATTAGCTGTTGGAACCATATATAACTATTTCCCCAGCAAGGATATGCTCGTTGCCTCGATCATGGCAGAGGATTGGCATAAATCACATAAAAATATGCAAAAAAGCTGTAAAACTGCCTCCAACGTGGAGCAAGGGGTTAGAGTAATATACAAGGAAATTTGCGACTATGTTCAAACCTATGAAAAAATCTGGTCAGAGTATAAAGGTATGCTAAATAGCTTTGGGCAGCGCCATGTGATGCTGCGTAGCCAATTATCGGATTTATTGTCTGCTTTACTTGAGCGTCTTGACCGCAAAGAGGATATGGAGCTATGCCCGCTACTTGCAGAGACTGTTTTGGCCGGCGCCATACAGAAGGATATAGATTACTCAGTGTTGTCCAGGATGGTTAACCGCATATTTAGTTGAATAATTTATCAGGGAGGTAAACTCATGAGCAGTTTTGAAAACCTACGAATTGTCGATAACTTTTATCAGACCTCTGCATTCTTTCCGATGCCTACTGTTCTAATTGGCACGCTCACCGAAAGCGGCATGACAACCCTTGGTTCATACTCACTGGTGCAGCCCTATTATATAGCCGGCAAGGACTATTATTCCATGCTGCTGTGCTGCCGCAACTCATCCAATACAGCCCAGAATTTACTGCGCAACGGGAAATGTAGCATCAACTTTATTCCCGATAAAAAGAGATACTTCAAGGAAGCTGTTCGATTGGGCTTTCCCGGCGACACTCCAGAGGAAAAGATGAAGGATTGTATTTTCACATTAGAAGAGGGACTAATGGCTCAGGACAACCGTTCCGAAAGCTTTCCCAAGGTTGTAGCAGAGTCATTTCAGGTAATGGAGTGCACTTGGATGAGAGAGCTTGACAAGGCCCAAAATGATGCCCCGGGTCAGCTAAATGGATATCCACCGCCTTATCACGATTTTAATGGTATCACCTCTGAGTTCGGTGCCCATTTCATTCTGCGAATCGATAAGATCTTGATGAAATCCAAGTATCGCGATACCATAATCAAAGGCGTTCGCGCCAAGGGTTTTCCTCGTATACCAGTGGACTACGGCTACAGGGATTCTAAAAACTTCTGGTATACCCGCTTTCGCCGACCCCACCCGGAGCTTTTGCCCATAAGGGAAGGAAGTATACAGTCTGTGCGCTACGCTGCCGATCGAATTGATGACAGGATAAGGTTCACAGACGAAGCCTGCGCCAAGCTGGTAAAGGTGCCGCGAATATTCCTTCCCACTGCGCTTAAGGGCTGCGTGAATTGGGCAAAAGAGCATGATGTTGAAATTATAGATGCCGAGCATATGGATCTCATTAATGACAAGCGATCTAAAGAGAAGCAAGGCAAAGCCTAATATATATTAGGTTTTACGACACAGGCTTATGTGAAGAAAACCCAAATACTGTTACCACTGGTGCCCCTATATTCTTTACAGAAATTCGGTTTCATAAAGTAGTCGCTGTCTACATTTGTCGAATTTTTGAGCCCTTTTTCCAGTTAATATATGGGTGCTTTGCTCTAGTGTATTAATATACTTCGCATATTAAATTAATTTATTTCCTTTGAGAGCATTGCGCACCTTGGTATTCAGGTGCTTCAAGGTTTTCAATTTTGGGTCAACTTTGTTTAACTATTATTGCCATAACATATTCTTGAATTTCTATAAATTAATTGTTGACGATTATTGGAATTTATGCTAAGATAAATTTATGAAAAAGAATGTCGAATAATGCTATTTAAGGAGGAAATCACATGAAATCTACTGGTATAGTAAGAAAAGTTGACGAGCTTGGAAGAGTAGTACTTCCAATAGAGTTAAGAAGGACTCTCGATATCGCAGAAAAAGATGCTCTTGAGATTTATGTTGACGGTGCAACTATTATCCTAAAGAAGTATGAGCCCGCTTGTATTTTCTGTGGTGATGCCAAGGATGTTATTGTATACAAAGGTAAAAACATTTGCCCAAATTGTATGAAAGAACTCAAGGCATAAGATTGCTCTGAATGATTTGAAAAGCTCGTTGCTTTATAGCACCGAGCTTTTATTCTTATAAGGCCATGCAAGGTCAGAGCAGAGCATATACTGCCATATCTACAGCCACGCTATTCTTCCAGCAAGCCGTTGTAGACATCTCTTTTGCTGAGGCCCCTATCCTCAGCCGTTTTCTTCATTGCTTCCTTTTTGCTAAGACCATCGCATATGTACTTGCTTACATGCTCACGCAGGCTTATGTTTGTCCAGCTGTTGATGCTTTCCTCCTTCATCTGCTTATCATCAGCCCCCTCCAGTATCAATACAAACTCTCCCCTCGGAGACTCCACATTGTACTTTTCTATGGCTTCATCCACAGTGATGCGGCATACCTCCTCAAATCTTTTGGTCAACTCCCTTGCCAGAACAATTTGTCTGTTACCGAAAGCATCCCTGAGATCCTTCAGCGTACGCACGAGCTTATGGGGTGCCTCATATAAAATAAGCGTTCTTGTATCATTCTTTATGGATTTAAGTCTTTCATTGCGTAATTTCTTGTTCACAGGCAAAAAGCCTTCAAAGGCGAACCTTCCTGTGGGAAGTCCGGATAGCACCAGTCCCATCACAGCAGCCGTAGCCCCCGGCACCATCGTTAGCCTTACATCATGCTCCAGGGCAAGCTTGATTATATCCTCACCCGGATCAGAAATGCCCGGAGAGCCTGCATCCGATACCAAGGCAATGTCCTTGCCCGAAAGGAGCTGCTCTATGAGATATTTACCCTTTTCAATCTTATTGTGCTCATAGTAGCTGACTAAGTTGTTTTTGATTTCAAAATGATTTAGAAGCTTTATCGTTTGTCTCGTATCCTCCGCCGCGATTATGTCAACTTCCTGCAAGATTCTCAGCGCGCGCAGAGTTATATCCTCCAGATTGCCTATTGGCGTTGCCACAATGTATAATGTTCCTGATTTATTCAAATCTCCTCGCCTCTCATGCTTATTGGGACCGTCTTGTCCCTGTTGTATATCTGATCTATTTCATCTGAGTAATTGCCGAGAGTATCGTAAATATAGAGCGGCTCCTGAACCCTCAGCTCGGGATTGCCCTGCCTTGCCCCGCCTATCAAGACCAGATTGGGCTTTTTCCCCGGCGAAGGATGAACAAGCTTAAGCCACTTAGGTTCGATGGCGTAATGACGCATTTGGCAAATAACGTCCACAAGCCGCTGTGGTCTGTGAATCATTGTAAATTTACCCCCGGGACGCAAGAGCTTCGAGGCTGTTGAAACAACATCTTCGAGGGTGCATAGAATTTCGTGCCTTGATATAGCTTTTACATCATCAGGATTGAGTAACCCTCCCCCTCTTTCCATATAAGGAGGATTGGACACAACCGCGTCAAAGCTCGACATACCGAAAAGCTTAACCGCTTGCTTAATATCTCCATGCACAATACTCACTTGGTCTGTCAGCTCGTTTAATATAACGCTGCGCTTGGCCATTTCCGCCATTTCCGGCTGTATTTCAAGCCCGACGACTTCCCTGGGCCCCTTCTTTGCTGCAATTAGTACAGCGATAATACCCGTCCCCGTACCAAGGTCAATCACTCTGCTATTTTTTGATACATCCGCAAAATGCGAAAGGAGCACCGCGTCCACTCCAAAGCAAAAACCATCCCTTTTTTGCAGAAGCTTCAGGCCTTTATATTGTAGATCATCAAGCCTCTCGTTTTCATGGATGACAATATTCACAAGCAGACCCTCCTAAAGAGCTAAATTCAATGAGCACTTGCGCGAATTGTACGCCAAACCGCGTTTTTGCGAAGCAAAATACGCTGCGGGCGCTTTAGCGCCTTCCTGCCATAAAATTAAAATAAGAGGCCCTGCCTCAGCTAAATGCCGATGCCTGACCTCTTATATACCCTACAAATCTTACTCCGGCTTTGGTGCATCCACCGGACAAACATTAGCGCATGCTCCGCATTCAATGCATTCCTCTGCATCTATTTCATACTTGCTTTCACCTGAGGTAATACATGAAACCGGGCATTCGGATTCACAGGCCCCACAGCTGATGCAATCATCATTGATAAAATAAGCCATTCTAACTCCCCTCCTTGACCATTTTTCTAGTAGATCCTTACTCTGACCTCTTATTAATAGTTCAAGTTTGCTTCAATTAGAATCAAACCGATATTATTTTACCACCAAAGCACTACAATGAAAACACCTTTTTGCAAAGTATTTCAATTTAACCAATTGAAGTGTGAGCTTCAATCTGCCTGTACGGCAGTGATATCAGGTCGCAGCAGGTCATCGTCAGTCTTCAAGAGCCTTCAGCTCTTCGTCCTCGGGAACCGAATCATCATGAGTCGATATATCCTTTATAACCTTGACCTCATCCATCCTGAAGGCTACCAGGTCAGTATCGTTTCCCTTGTCCAGTCTGACTTTAACGGTTTCCTTAATCAAATAGGTCTCAAATACTACGCCTTGCCCCTCCGGAGTCTCAACAATGGCGCCAGTTTTAGGAGCCTTTCTGATAATCTGCTCGTAGGCGTCCTGTTCGTATTTCAGGCAACACATCAGCCTGCCACAGGCACCGGATATCTTCGTCGGATTCAATGAAAGGCCTTGCTCCTTAGCCATTTTTATGGAAACAGGCTGGAATTCTCCCAGATAGGAATTGCAGCAAAGCACCCGCCCGCAAATACCTATGCCACCCATCATTTTAGCCTCATCTCTGACGCCAATCTGCCTAAGCTCTATTCGCGTCTTAAATACGGCTGCCAAATCCTTTACAAGTTCTCTGAAATCCACTCTGCCGTCTGCCGTAAAATAGAATAAAATCTTGTTATTATCAAATGTGTATTCCACATCAATTAACTTCATTTCAAGCTGATGTTCCTTGATTTTCTCAAGACAGGTCGCAAAGGCTTCCTTCTCACTCCTGCAGTTTTCCTCAGCATGCTTGATATCGTCTTGAGTCGCTATCCTCATCACTTTTTTAAGTGGTGCAACAATCTCTTCATCTCTCACTTCACGGGTATTGATTACCGCCTCACCTAGCTCAACGCCTCTTGCAGTCTCAACAATTACATTTGTACCAGTATCTATATCAAATTGATCAGGGTCAAAATAGTATACCTTTCCGGCCTTTTTGAACCTGACGCCAACCACCTTTACCATTAATAAACCTCCCGTAGCTTGATTAACATATTATCTATCGCAAGCTGATAATTAGCATTCTGCTTCAACGCTCTACGAACTTCTCCTATGGCCTCGATATCGCTCACAAGCCCACTGCCACAGCATGTTCGGGCATTATTCTTTATCATAACCTTTTTGTCCGAATTAATCAACATATTTTCATTTCCAGTCTCACACATTACCAGTAAGTCTCTATAGTATAGCTGCATTATGTCCAAAAGCAGGTCGGCGTTATCTCTCTCATCTTCCAAAAAGGCTGTGTAGTCCAAAATCTCCTGAGTTCTTCCCTTTGCAATACCGGGCAGTAGTTCAAATAACCTGTTGCGCAGCCTGCTAAAGTCACTCGAACCAGCCAACTCAAGTGCTGTTCCGATATTACCGTCGCAATAGTCCGCAGCCAGCTCTATTAAAGCATTCTCACTCCCCAATCTCTCGGTTAGGGCTTGAGAAACCTGCGCATGGGTATATCTCTTGAATTGGAGATGCTGCGCTCTTGAGCGTATGGTTTCCAGGAGCTTCTCATAGTTGTCTGCCAGTAAAATTACAACAACATAATGAGGTGGCTCCTCAAAGGTTTTGAGCAGACAGCTTTGTGCCTGATCAGTCATTTTTACGGCATCCTCAACAATATAAACCTTTCGTTTGGAATACATAGGCCTGATGGCAACATCGCTTTGTATCTCACGAATACGGTCAACACCGATACTTAACTCCTCTTGTATTGCAATTGTATGAAAGTCAGGATTTGATTCATTTTCGAAAAGCATGCATGCCTTGCACCTTCCACACATAGCGCCTGCTTGTGGATTTTCACACAGCAAAATACCGGCGAAAATATGGGCTATCGTTTTCTTGCCCATACCAGCCGGACCGGAAAATATATATGCATGTCCAACTCTATCTTCTACCAGCTGTCTTTTCAAGTTGCCTATGATTTCCTGCTGGCCTATGATGCCGCTAAAATCCACATCAATCTCCTATTCTTGACTGCCGTAATGCCTCATAGGACATTTCAGCTACATAAACAAGTCCAGTATTAGCCCCCTGATGTCGTCCAACCGCTTGAGCAGGCCAATGTTATTCTTCTCTCCGCTCAAGATATCCTCAGTAAGCTGATCCAGTTCGACGTTTATGTTCTTGATAATAGCATAGACCTTACGTCTGCCTCTTCTGTCGAGCATGCTTTTCTTGGAGAACTTTTTGGAATTACCGAGGGCGAGCTCAAGAAACTCGGAAATCAGTCTCTTGTATACCTTAAGCTCTCTGATATCCACTCTTTTTGCCAATACGTCACCCTGGCTTATTATATCCCTAACAAGCCTTTCCAGGTGCATTTCATAATTACTATCCTCCGCCTTCACGAGCTGGTTTCGGAAGTCAGCATTCCCAGCCGTATTGACTTTTTTATCATCTCTTGCGGGCAACCCTAAAATACCCGAAGAACCGCTTTGCGTCTCACTTACCTTCAAGGTACACCTCCCGCCGCCAAACCTCGCGGATCAGACATTACACCTTCTCAAAGTGATTAACATCCAATACGAATATGGTAGCTCCTCCAACTACAACCTCTACCGGATAAGGGATAAACATACCACCCATGCCATTAGGGGTCATACTTGAATTGATTACCTGCTTTCTGCTCTTTGACTTTTTCTTGATAACTTCAATCACCGTATCAAGGTTTTCTTCTTCGATACCTACAAGCAAAGTCGTGTTCCCTGCCTTAAGAAAGCCTCCCGACGAACAAAGTTTGGTTACGCTGAACCCATTTTTGTTCAGCTCCTCCATAACCTTTGGGCCATCTTCATCATGAACAATAGCAAATACAAGCTTCATTAACATAACCTCCCCCTTAAAAAAAATTGTCTATTCTAAACCGATTTAATAAAACCAAGGGCTGAATCAATTTGCCTTCTGACATCCTTCCAGACATCCTCAGCGGGCTTCGACGCATCAATCGTTTTGATCCTTCGCGGGTATCTTCTGGCCAGCTCCCTATATCCATCGTAAACCTTCCTATGAAAAACCATGTCCTCATTTTCGATCCTATCGCTTCCGGTTGCCTCAATTCTTCTCTTCAAACCTATCTCGGGAGCTAAATCAAAAAAGAATGTAATGTCGGGCATAATTCCGCCTATAGCTATGTCCGTAACCTTCATTAATAAGCCAAAGTCAATCCCTCTGCCAAAGCCCTGATATGCATAAAAAGAGTCGACATAGCGGTCACATATGATTGTAACGTTCTTTTCAATGGACGGCTTAATAAGCTGCTCCACCAATTGTGCCCGAGCAGCCGAATATAGCAGCAGCTCCGTTATATCAGACATCTCAGTATTTGAAACATCTAATATGATAGAGCGGATGTCTTCACTAATGGATGTTCCCCCCGGCTCTCTCGTCAAAAGCACATCACATCCAAGTGAGGCTAGGTACTTGCGCATATTCTCTATCTGCGTTGTCTTCCCGCTTCCATCTGTACCCTCAACAGTAATAAACAGTCCCTTTGTCATACATGCCTCACCCGACCTTATATGTTATGAAGCCACTGCCTTGCATAGAAGTGTCCCGGTTGCTTTTACGTCGAAAGGGGACATTTCTCAGTTGCGAAGCACTACCTCTCCGTAGAGAAGTGTCCCCTTACATTATACCTCATCATGCCCTTTCATGCCACCACTGAAGTGAGAATCTGTTTGTCCCCCCGCCTATAGAGGCGGAGGTCCTAGGGGCATTTGATAAATTCCATTTTCACCTAAGCATCTTCTACCGAAGCCTCTATCGAATGACGGCCACGGCGCCATCCTCATCAACACCATTCACGACACCTCCGGCACGGGAAATATCCATCAGATACCTTACTATATCAGGGCTGAAGCTTTCACCGGGGCAAACAATCGCAATCCCGGGAGGGTAGGGCGATATGATGGCTCCACTTATCCTTCCCTGCGCTCTAGTTAGAGGAATTTTCTCTATCTTCGACTCAAGAATTTCCCATGGCTCCATCGCCAAATCCGGCAAGGCAAGTCTCCTGTAATCAGCTAGCTTCGCATCATTCATCAGTATAGATTTCGAATCCATGCCGGCCAGCCCTCCGATACCTTCATCCGGCCTTTCAGCCGCCTGCTGTGCAAGCTCCTCGCCCAGCCTTGACATCGCAGAGAACAATTTCTCCACCGACCCACAGTCATCCGCTACCGTGGCGATGCATACAATATTTCTTAGGTCCGACATTTCCACCTGAATATTGCTCTTTTCTCGCAACAGCTTCTCTGCAGCATAGCCTGTAACCCCTGTGGCTGATACATTAGCGGTTATCCTTGTTGCGTCATGGTCAAATCCGGGCACCAAGCTATGATTCATGAGCTCAATGGCACCCAAATCAAACCTGCTGCTACATGCCTCGATATTATCCAGCAGACTGTCCAAACGCTTCCTTCCGAATCTTTGCATAAGCTCTCTGGCAATATCAAGATATGCCATAATAACATAGGATGGGCTTGTCGT
>Ga0123334_1001959_pt1 | contig 24664 bp, 21 predicted proteins | sample BiotimSIPDNA_FD_89706 | JGI IMG/M metagenome (GOLD analysis project Ga0123334, IMG submission 89706) | Anaerobic biogas reactor microbial communites from Washington, USA - Biogas_R1 time_0 SIP DNA | ecosystem: Engineered > Bioreactor > Anaerobic > Unclassified | place: Washington, USA... | reverse complement strand
CCAAAGGACAAGGCCGTAGATGAGGAAGCAGAAAGCGGAGCATCATTAGGTGATGATAAAGAAGATATCCCTGCAGAAGAAGAAAGGGACTGGAGCGGAGAAATAGAAAAATGCGAAACGGGTTCAGTCTATTACCACTGGATATACGGCAAGATGGAAGTCCTGGCAAAAGACGGAGACTATATCTACATGAAGCTCCTGGACAAAAAGGGATGCCGCCACGAATGGCTGGCCAAAAACAATGCTGTGGTGGAGATAGACGGAAAAGAAGAAGAAGCCAAGGAATTTTCACTGTTTTCCATAGGCAGATGGCTTTTCCCGGATGTGGATGATATTGAGATAATTGATCCGGATAAAGCTCACAGAAGTTTTATAAAGAACTGATAATAACGAAAGGCTGTGCCGCAAAAGCGCAGCCATTCTTATAAGAGAGGTAATATGGCATACAGAATAGAAAAAAAAGTTATTGATGGATTTCTTGAAAACCAGTTTTATTACAGAGATTTCTGTGGAATGGCAGCAGGAATCGGAAGCTCAGCAAAGGGTATTGAATACAAAAAAACCCTGGGAACAGCCAGTGTGAAGACCGGAAAGCCCCTTGAAGAGGATGCTGTGTTTCATATGGCCTCTGTGGCTAAGCTGTTTACTGCCACGGGGATAATGCTGCTTCAGGAAAAGGGGATGCTGGATATAGATGAAAAACTGACCAGCTATATGCCCTGGTTTGAAATGGCCGACAAAAGATACAAAAAAATAACCATAAGGCAGATGCTCACCCATACATCGGCAATGCCCGATGTGTCAGATTATCACTGGGAGCAGGCACTTACAGAGGAAAAAGCTCTGAAGGATTACGCCATTTCCGGGGAAGTAGCAAATGCCCATTTGCTTTGGGAGCCGGAAGAAGGTAAATTCGCATACAGTAATATGGCCTATGATCTTCTGGGACTCCTTATAAAAGAGGTATCGGGAGAAAGCTATGAAGATTTTGTCACAAAAAATATATTCGGACCCATGGGCATGGATGATTCCACATTGCTGACTATGGAAAGAAAAGACCGGGAGAGAATGTGTGACCCCCATGACAAAAATGCGGACAAAAAATTTGAAGTACTGCCCCATTATCCTTACAACCGCAGTCACGCGCCCAGTTCCACACTCACATCCAATATGGATGATATGGCCAAATGGGCATCCGCATGGTTATCGGGCAGTTTCCCCAAGGCGGAAACAAAGGAAGCAATGTGGAAGGAATATGCCCGGGTAAGAAACAACGGAGAAAAAATGGGGCTGGGATGGTTTTCGCGGATCCAGTCGGGCAGGACACTTTATGGACATGAGGGCATGGATGACGGGTTCAGAGCCAGTTTCTGGTTGTGCCCCCAAGAAGATCTGTTTATAATGATCTTTGCCAACATGTCAAAGGGACCGGTCAAAAAAGTAAATAAGGAATTGTTCGAATTGCTTATATCATAGGAGGATAAAAAATGGAAAAACTGATAATCGCAGCAGCAATATGCGGAGCAGAGGTCACAAAGGAGAATAATCCTGCGGTGCCCTACACTGTTTCGGAAATAGTAAGGGAAGCCAAGTCCGCATATGATGCGGGAGCGGCAGTGATACATCTTCATGTAAGAGAAGATGACGGCACGCCCACACAGAGCAAAGAACGTTTTCAGGAGTGCGTGGATGCCATCCTTAAGGAATGCCCCGATGCCATAATACAGCCTTCCACGGGAGGAGCGGTGGGAATGAGCGATATGGAAAGACTCCAGTCCACAGAGATAACCCCGGCTCCCGAGTTTGCCACTCTGGACTGCGGCACATGCAACTTCGGCGGAGATGAGATATTCGTCAATACGGACAACACGATTTTCAATTTTGCCAAAACCATGAAAGAAAGAGGAATAAAGCCGGAATTGGAATGCTTTGACAAGGGCATGGTGGATATTGCAATGAAGGCACACAAAAAAGGTCTTCTGGAAGACCCCATGCATTTTGACTTCGTTCTGGGAGTGCAGATGACGGCCACGGTAAGAGATCTGGTGTTCTGCGTGGGAAGCATACCTCCGGGCAGCACATGGACAGGCACCGGGATCGGCAGGTATGAATTTGATATGGCCACGGCCTCCATAATAATGGGAGGACATGTAAGAGTCGGCTTTGAAGATAATCTGTTTATCGAAAAAGGAGTCCCGGCCAAAAGCAACGGTCAGCTGGTGGAGAAAGTCGTAAAAATCGCAAAGCTTCTGGGAAGGGAAATAGCAAGCCCCCATGAAGCGAGAAAAATATTGGGAATAAAAAAATAACTGCCTCGGCAGTTATTTTCTTTTTGACTCTTTGGGGGTCACGCATATGCCCTTTGCCCTGCATACTATTATGGGTTCTTCCAGGGAATCTGCGGCGGAAGGGCTGATATCAGGTCTTGCTGCCACCACTTTTCTGGCTTCGAAGGACATTTTTCTTGAAGTGTTGCCGAATTCGGTTATCTCACCGTATGCTTCGATATAGTCCCCTGCATATGTGGGTGCCAGAAACTCTACTTCGTCATATCTAAGAAACAGACCTTCATCACCGTCGGCTTTTATAAGCAGTTCCGTTGCCACATCGCCGAACAGATGGACCATGTGGGCCCCGTCCACCAGACTGCCTCCGTAATGGGCATCCTTATGGGACATCCTCAGTCTTATAGTTGAAGTTATCTTTTCCATATCGATCTCCTTTTTTTATGTTTGTGAACTTTCACGTTTCATAATATAATTTTTGATTTGCAATTGCAAATCTTATTATAAAAGGGTATGATGAAACAAAGGTGAACCGATTTTGTTTCACCTGACAGGGAGTAGATATATAATGGAAAACCAATACGGCATGGCCAGAGTCATAGAACCAGGCCAGGTGTTGCCCACATCCGCCTGGCGCCTTGATAATACCAGGGAAATATACCCCAACGAGATAAGGATAGCCCTTGAAAAAATACATATTGAAGGCACCAGTTTCAGGCAGATCTGCATGGAATCGGGAGATAACGACGAGCTTATCCGCAGCAAAATAATAGATATTGTCATAAGAAGGGGCAAACTGCACAATCCGGTGACGGATACGGGCGGTCTTCTTTACGGTACCGTGGAGGAGATAGGCTCAAATTACAGCAATGAAAAGAAACTGAAAACGGGAGACAAGGTCCTTTATAACGCCTCTCTTGCCTCCATACCCATTTATATAAGCCGGGTAAAAGAAATAGACAGGGCCTACAATCAGATAGAAGCCGAGGGATATGCTATAGTACATGATAAAGTGCCCGTTGTTCGAAAAGTTCCGGGAGTCCCGGTTGATCTCCTTCTTTATACTCTGAACGAATCCGGTACCCTTTACAGGATAAGCAGTAATGCGGCAGGGAAGAAAAAGATACTTGTGGCAGGCAACAACCTGATGCTGAACCTTCTTTTCGGGCACACCATAAGAAAAGCGGCGGGCCCTGAAGCTTCCATAATCAGCGTTCTTGATAAGAGCATAAATACAGTCGTGAGAGGTGAAAAGATAGATCAGTTGGTAAAGCGCACCTTTGACGAGATACACTATCTGAACATCTTAAGACCCATGGAATGCATGGAGATATTAAAAGCCGACGGCCTTTTCGACATGTCCGTGAACTGCGCCGATATTCCCGGAGCAGAGACCCTGAATGTGCTGGCCACCAGAAAAGGAGGCACGGTTTTCTTTGCGAACCTGATAAACAACTACAACATTGCTCTTTATATAACCGAGTCCGTGGCAAGACACATGAACATCAAATGCGCTGAAGGATATCTTGAGGAGTATGATGAGTTCGATATGGAACTTGTAAAGGAACTGGCCCCCTATTTTAAGGGAGCCACCGTTTCTGAGCACCGGGAGAAAAAACGGGTGAATGCTGTGCTCAACGATGCGGAACAGAAAAGAGCCCTGGCAGAAGATTTTATCAGCGAAAGCAGAGCCATGGGGCTGGTGCTGCAGGAAATCATGAGCGTAGCCAAATATGACTGCAATGTGCTGATAAGCGGAGACACGGGAGTAGGAAAAGAAAAAGTAGCCAATATAATACAGAAAAACAGCAGAAGGAAGATGCATCCCTTTGTAAAAGTCAACTGTGCATCCATTTCTCCCAACCTTATGGAATCCGAGTTTTTCGGTTATGAACCGGGATCCTTTACAGGTGCCAGCACCGGAGGCAAGAAAGGCTATTTTGAAGTGGCCGACAACGGCATGGTTTTTCTTGATGAGATCGGGGAACTGCCTCCGGATATACAGGCGAAGCTTCTGAGAGTCATACAGGACGGAGAGTTCCTGAGAGTGGGAGGAACAAGACCCATCAAGACCAACGTTCGTATCATTTCAGCCACCAACAGAGATCTGGAAGAGCTTATCGAAAAGCATCTTTTCAGGAGAGACCTTTATTACCGGCTCAATGTTTTTCCCATAAAGGTACCGTCCCTTTCAGAAAGGAAGGAAGATATCCAGCCCCTTATCAGTCATTTCCTAAAACAGTACGGAGAGAAATTCGGCATATCCTGTGGGATAGATGAAGATGCGGCAGAGTATCTTGAAAAATGCCGGTGGCCCGGCAACATAAGAGAGCTTGAGAATGTTATACAGAGACTTCTCATAAATACCAGGGGCAGCAATATAAATCTTATGGATGTAATGAAAGAAGTACACGGAGATCTTTTTGAAAGCACCAAAATCGAGCTTCCGGGCGATTTGGGCAGTGACAAGGATCATGAAGGGGGCGGACTCAGGCTGGATATGCTTGTGGGGGATTTCGAGAAGCAGATAATCAGATATGCCTGTGAAAAATACGGATCCACAAGGAAGGCGGCAAAGGCCATAGGCATAAGCCAGACCCAGCTGGTACGCAAAAAAAACAAATACGGTATATGATTGAACCGATAAATGTTCAACACACAAAGCATGTGAACACACAATGCTTCAAAAGCCTTGTATAAAAATTTCCTGCAAAGCAAAGGATCCCTGAAATCCAATGAAAAACCACATTTTTTTGAACATGTCTTATATGGCATGTTCTTTGCTATATTATAAAGTAAACAAAAACTGTTAATAAACCGGCATCAGACCGGACAGAAGGAGGATAAAAAAATGCAGAAAAAAGGTAGCCCATACGGAACACACAGAGTCATTTCGCCAAAGGGAGTACTGCCGCAGCCGGCAGATGTTATAGATAACGATATGGAGATCTATGACAACGAAGTTCTGATCGATGTACAGACACTGAATATCGATTCTGCTTCATTCACCGAAATTGAAAGAAGAGCCAACGGCGATATCGAAGAGATCAAAAAAACCATGAAGGCCATCGTTGAAAAAGCAGGCAAACACAAGAATCCCTGGACAGGTTCCGGCGGGATGTTGATAGGGACAGTAAAAGAAACAGGCGAAAATTATGTGGGAGATATAAAACCCGGTGATAAAATCGCAACGCTGGTATCTCTTTCGCTGACACCCCTGGTGATCGAGGAGATATACGAAGTAAGACCTGAAATAGATCAGGTGGATATAAAGGGACAGGCAATACTTTTCCAGAGCGGGATATACGCAAAACTTCCCGATGATATGCCCGAAGGACTGGCACTTTCCGCGCTGGACGTGGCGGGAGCACCGGCTCAGACAAGAAAACTGGTACACGAGGGAGATACAGTACTTGTCATCGGCGGAGGCGGCAAGTCAGGTATGCTTTGTCTTTATGAAGCAAAGAAACAGGCAGGGCCAAAGGGCAAGGTCATTTGTGCGGCCCATTCACAGAAATCCCTTGACAGGGCAAAGAGCCTTGATCTGGCTGATGAGTATTTCGCATCTGATGCAACGGATGCTGTCGGCATATATGACAAGATCATGGAACTTACAGACGGGAAACTGGCTGATGTGGTAATAAACGTTGTAAACATTGAAAACACTGAAATGGGATCCATCCTGGCCTGTAAGGATGACGGAGTGGTTTACTTCTTCTCCATGGCCACCAGCTTCACAAAGGCTGCTCTTGGCGCAGAGGGAGTAGGAAAAGATGTTACCATGATAGTAGGAAACGGCTACTGCAAGGGGCATGCGGACGTGACTCTGGAAGATCTTAGAGAAAGCAAGCCTTTGAGAGAAATGTTCCAGAAACTTTATGCATAAGAACCAAGCTGAAACAAAATAGCAACAAAAAGAAAATAGCAAAAAAAAACAAAACTGAAACAAAATAATAGTAACCAAACAAAAAAGCCAAATCAGAACAAAAAAGGAGAAATAAAATGGCAACAAGAAAATGGAAAGACATACCGCTTTTTAAAGATGTCACCGATGAGCAGTGGAATGACTGGCACTGGCAGATAGCAAACAGACTGACCACCATCGAACAGATCGAACAAGTGGTGAACCTGACAGATCAGGAAAAAGAAGATATCAGCAAGGTCATGGACGGTTTCAGGGTAGGCATAACACCCTACTACTCATCTTTGATGGATCCGGACGACCCCAGATGCCCGGTAAGGATGCAGGCTGTACCTGTTATGGCCGAGATGCATCATGACGAGGCTGACATGGCAGATCCTCTGCACGAAGATGAAGACTCTCCGGCTCCGGGACTGACCCACAGATATCCGGACAGAGTACTGTTCCTCATAACGGACCAGTGTTCCATGTACTGTCGTCACTGCACAAGAAGAAGACTGGCCGGCGAAAAAGACGGTGAAAGAGGCATGGAAGACATAAATGCATGTATCGATTATATCAGAAGGACCCCCCAGGTAAGAGACGTCCTCCTTTCCGGAGGAGACTGCCTTTGTGTTTCAGATGACACTTTGGAATACATAATCAAAGAGCTGAGAAAGATAGACCATGTGGAAATAGTAAGACTGGGTTCAAGGACTCCTGTGGTAATGCCCATGAGGATAACAGATGATCTGGTGAACATGCTCAAGAAATATCATCCCATATGGCTCAACACTCATTTCAATCATCCCAAGGAAGTTACAGCTGATGCTGCGGAAGCATGCAGGAAACTGGCCGATGCAGGCATACCCCTGGGAAATCAGTCGGTACTCCTTAGAGGCGTGAATGACTGCCCGCATATCATGAGAGACCTTGTACACAAACTGGTAATGAACAGAGTAAGACCCTATTACATTTATCAGTGTGACCTTTCCATGGGGATCGGACATTTCAGGACGCCCGTATCAAAGGGTATAGAAATAATCGAAGGATTAAGAGGACACACATCCGGATATGCAGTTCCCACATTTGTAGTGGATGCTCCGGGAGGCGGCGGAAAAACTCCTGTTATGCCTCAGTATGTTATCTCCCAGACACCGGACAAGGTGATACTCAGAAACTATGAGGGAGTAATAACCACTTATACAGAGCCCAAGCATCATGAAGAAATGAAATGCACATGTGATTACTGCACAGGCAAAAAAGAGTATCATTATGAAGGAGTTGCAGGACTGGCTCAGGGCGAGAGAATGTCCATGGAGCCCCAGGGACTTCAAAGACACGAACGTAATAAGAAATAGGATCTCATATATATGGGACTTCTCAATCAGCTGAAAAATAAATACAGTGTGGTCTCAATCATAGGGATGGCAAAGAATGCAGGCAAGACAACGGCACTCAACTATATACTTGAAGAAGCAATGGATGAGGGAATGTGTCTGGGCGTGACATCCACAGGACGGGACGGAGAAAGCACAGATCTGGTGACAGGAACGGAAAAACCCCGGGTCTATCTTGAACAGGGCACCATCGTTTCAGTCCCCAAGGGACTTTATGATCTGGCGGACGCAGGCCTTGAGATATTGCGAATGACCAATTACCGCACATCTTTGGGCCGGCTTATGCTGTGCCGTGTGGCAGAAAACGGATATGTGCAGATAGCAGGTCCGGTGGCCACGGCAGATCAGAAAAAAATGTGCAGTGAAATGAAAGCGCTGGGTGCGGAAATGATAATGATCGACGGAGCCGTAGACAGAAGATCCATTGCGGCTCCCGACGCATCCGATGCGGTGATACTGGCCACGGGAGCGGTGCTTTCAAGAAACATGAAAAAAGTCGTTCAGGAAACGGCTTATGTGGTGAGCATATGCTCACTGCCGCGACTTTCCCACCAAAGGACAAGAAAGCTGATAGAAGAAAACCGGGACAAAATAACCCTTATAGCAGATGGCCGGGCAAAAACACTAAATCTTGCCACAGGGCTGGGCAGCGGGAAATTCCTTCAGCAGGAAATGAGCGATGAAACGGAATATATATATATGCCGGGAGCTTTCACAAAAAGCGTGATCGCAGACATGGGAAATGCGGAACTGAAAAAAACCCATTTTGTACTAAAAGATCCCATGAAAATATTCTTTGATGCCGTAAGCTGGCATCAGCTTATGAAAAAGGGAACAAAAGTATCGGTGCTGGAGAACATAAAGGTGGCAGCCGTGACTGTGAACCCCGTTTCGCCGGCGGGATATTCTTTCGGACATGAAGATCTGAGGGAAGCCGTCAGCAAGGCCCTGCCTGAAATACCGGTTATCGATGTAAGGCTTTAAAACAGGATATCATTGAGGCCCGGAGGATAAAAGTGATAAAAAGACTGGCAAATGTAAAAACAAGAACAAATACAGGCTTTGACCATGTCATGAATGAAATGGGGCCACAGACTCCCTTCGGCATAAAAAGGCTGAAAGAACAGAAGCCTTTTTCCCCGGGAGAAGAAGCTTCCTTAAGAAGAGAACTGGACAGGATCGGGAGTCTCTTTGATATTGCCCGTGAAGACGAAAAATACATATCAAAGATATCCGACATATTTATGGATATGAAGGATGTGGAGTTTACAGTCGAACGCAGCAAAAGCAGCATATTGACAGTGGTGGAGATCTTCGAGATGAAGTGCCTGCTCCTGAAAATGGAGCAGTTGTCTTCTCTTTTTGAAAAACAGGGCAAAAAAATCCCCGACGAATTTGTTTTAAGCGATATAAGGGTCCTTCTGGATGAGCTGGATCCCAGAGGAGACAGATTAAATACATTTTATATTTATGAGGAATTTTCGAAAAAACTGGCAGACCTGCGCAATGAAAAAAGGATGCTGGAAACAGGGGTCAGAAAAAGTCAGAAGGAAAGAAGGGAAAAGCTTCACAGAGAAAAGGGCATAATGCTGACTCCCAAATTTGACTGTGTGGTTTCAAAGTCTGATGAAGAGGCCATCAAAACATTCGAGACGGCCCCCGAACTGGAAAGATCCTGTCAGGATATAATGTCTGTGACATTCCAGCTGGTCAGAACAGAAAAAGAAATAGAAACCATCGAAAAAACAGAAATGCTCGCTTTTCAGATAGAAGAGGAAGAAGAGAAAATAAGAGAGAAGCTTTCCAAAAGAGTATGGGCATTTCAAAAGGAAATAAGAGAAAACTGCATGCGTATCGGATCCTTTGATCTGACACTGGCAAAAGCCCTTTATGCCATAAGACATACATGCGTGAAGCCGGAAATAATAAAAGATTATGCGGTATACATAAAAGACGGCAGGCAGCTTCAGGCCCAAGAAATACTTGATTCCAAGGACAAGGAGTACATGCCTGTAAGCATAAGTCTTGATACGGGGGTGACATGCATAACCGGAGCCAACATGGGAGGGAAAACTGTTTCCCTTAAAATGATAGGACTCACGGTGTTGCTGGCCCAGTACGGTTATTTCGTACCATGTAAAAGTGCCAAGATCGGTCTTTCGAATTTTATACAGATGCTCATGGGAGACAGTCAGTCTCTGGAAAGAGGCCTTTCAAGTTTCGGATCGGAAATGGAAGAGCTGAAGGAGATATTCGACCACTGCACAGAAAGATCCCTTATCATGGTGGATGAGATAGCCAGCGGGACAAATCCCGCTGAGGGACTGGCCCTTACAAAAAGCGTAATAGATTTTTTGAAGGAAGGGCCTTATATATCTGTAATAACCACCCATTTCGATGTGGGAGAAGGTGGCGGAAAAGTCAAGAACATGCAGGTCACAGGCCTGGCAAATGCCGACTTCACCAAACTGGACCGGGAACTTCGATATGCAAACCGCAAAGAGCGGATAGGCATAATCGGAAAGTATATGGATTACAGACTGTCACCGGCAAAAGAAGGAAAAACCATACCCAAAGATGCTATCAACATAGCGAAAATGCTGGGTATCGAAAATGAGATAATAGAAAATGCAAAAAAATACTTAAAAGGAGAAAAAGGATGAAAAGCAAACTGAATCTGGACCCGAAAGTAATCGACAGCGCACGTTCCTGTGCTTCAAGGATCGCTCACAGCATGCAGGAATTCATCGATGTGCATACAACTGTAAGCACAGAAAGAACTGTGGTGAGACTTTTGGGCGTAGACGGGGTAGATGATGTAGAAACACCCCTTCCAAACATCGTTATCGATCAGATACTTGAAGCAGGAGGGCTGCCAAGAGGTGCAGCTTACTGGATGGGAAATGCCATGATCCAGACCGGCCTCTGTCCTCAGGAGATAGCAGAAAAGATGTCTGCGGGAGAACTGAAGATAACAGAGCTTCCGGCGGCCGGCATAGAAGAAGCAAAAGAGAAAATCATGCCCTATGTAAAAGATTCCCTCGACAAAATAAAAGCTCAGACAGCCAAGAGAGAAGAGTATCTGGACACCATAGGTGAGGGAAGGACCCCATACCTTTATGTTATAGTTGCAACGGGGAACATATATGAGGACGTGGTGCAGGCCAAGGCGGCAGTAAGACAGGGAGCAGACATAGTTGCCGTTATAAGGACAACTGCCCAGAGCCTTTTGGACTATGTGCCCTACGGACCGACAACAGAAGGTTTCGGCGGCACCTACGCCACCCAGGAAAATTTCAGGATAATGAGAAAAGCCCTTGATGAAGTGGGAGAAGAAGTGGGCAAATATATAAGGCTCTGCAATTATTCTTCCGGCATGTGCATGGCCGAGATCGCTGCCATGGGAGCTCTTGAAAGACTGGATGTAATGCTCAATGACGCTCTTTACGGAATACTTTTCAGAGACATAAACATGCAGAGGACCCTTATAGACCAGTACTTCTCCAGGGTAATAATAGGATACTGCGGTACCATGTTCAACTCGGGAGAAGACAATTATCTTACCACTGATGACGCATATGAAGCCGCCCATACCGTACTGGCTTCCCAGCTGATAAACGAGCAGTTTGCAGTACTGGCAAACATACCCGAAGAACAGATGGGTCTGGGGCATGCTTTCGAAATGGATCCGGATATCGAAAACGGATTTCTTTATGAACTGGCCCAGGCGGTCATGGCAAGGGAGATATTCCCCAAGGCACCCCTCAAATATATGCCTCCCACAAAATTCATGACGGGCAATATATTCAAGGGACATATCCAGGATGCTCTTTTCAATATGGTTGCCGTATGGTCGGGGCAGTCCCTGCAGCTTCTGGGAATGCCCACTGAAGCCATACATACACCTCACATGCATGACAGATACCTTTCCATAGAAAATGCTTCATATATATTCAACAATGCCAGAGATATAGGCAATGAAGTGGAATTCAAAGAAAACGGTATAATGCAGCAGAGAGCTCAGAAAGTCCTTAAGGAAGCGGATGAGCTCCTTCATGAAATAGAAAAGGATGGTCTTTTCACAACCCTTGAAAAGGGAAAATTCGGAGGAGTCAAAAGACCCCGTGACGGAGGCAAAGGACTTCAGGGAGTTTGCCTCAAAGATGAAAAATATTTCAATCCGTTTATTGCCATAATGCTGGGAGGTGAAAAATAATGACTGATAAAACAGCAGTAGCTCAGGTCGACCTGAAAAAAGTCAAGCCCTACGGGGACACAATGAATGACGGAATGACAGAAACAGCCTTCACTCTCCCGGTGCCCTTCGGAGAAGAGGGAAGTGAAGCAGCAAAAATACTTGCAAAGAAAATGGGTCTTGATGAACCCAACGTAGTATACTCAAAGGACCAGGGCGGCGGATACACATTCTTCATAGTTTACGGTAAGTGCAGGCACACCGTGGACTACACAGAGATCAAGGTAACAAAAGTTGAAGTCGAAATAATGGACAGGCTTGAATGTGCAAAATTCATCAAAGAAAAAATAAAGAGAGACGTGGTCATCGTAGGGGCATCAACAGGAACAGATGCACATACGGTGGGAATAGATGCGATAATGAACATGAAGGGATTCCACGGTCATTTCGGTCTGGAAAGATTCGAAGGCATAGAAGCATACAACTACGGAAGCCAGGTACCCAATGAGGTGCTGATCGAGAAGGCGAAAGAAGTGAATGCTGATGCCATAATAATCTCCCAGACAGTCACACAGAAAGATATACATATAACAAACCTGACCAATATGGTTGAACTTCTTGAGGCCGAAGGCATGAGAGACAAGGTCATACTCTGCTGCGGCGGACCCAGGATATCCCATGAGCTGGCTCAGGAACTGGGGTATGATGCCGGTTTCGGTTCCCATACTTATGCCGAGCATGTAGCATCTTTTATACTTAACGAAATCGTTGAAAAAGGAAGAGCATAAGAAAGGAGAGTTTTATGAAAAATAAAATCATGACCGCAGAAGAAGCCATAGCCGGCATAAAAGACGGAAGCTCTATAATGGTGGGCGGCTTTATGGCCTGCGGGACTCCGGAGATCCTGATCGATGCTTTGGTGGAAAAGGGTGCAAAGGATCTTACCATCATATGTAATGATGCGGGCGTACCGGGCAGAGGAGTAGGAAAGCTTATCACAAGCGGACAGGTAAAAACCCTTATCGCTTCCCATGTGGGACTGAATCCCGAAGTGGCGCAAAGAATGAACACAGAAGATCCAAGGGAAAAGCTGGAATGCATCCTTGTACCTCAGGGAACTCTGGCCGAAAGGATAAGAGCCTATGGCGCTGGTCTGGGAGGTTTTCTGACTCCCACAGGAGTGGGCACAATAGTTGCCGAAGGCAAGCAGGTAATAAATGCCGGAGGAAAAGATTATTTGCTGGAGGAACCGCTGAAGGCCGATTTTGCCCTTCTTCGCGGTTCTGTCACGGATAAATTCGGAAACACGACCTATAACGGCACCACCAGAACTTTCAATCCAATGATGGCCACTGCGGCAGACTATGTTATAGTGGGCGCCTGTGAGATAGTTGAGATAGGAGACATCGACCCGAACAATGTTGTGACTTCGGGCATATTTGTTGATGCGATCGTAGGAGGTGAAAAACCATGGCAGATCTAAAGGCAAGGATAGCTACTCGTGTAGCCAAGGAACTGAAAGACGGAGATGTGGTAAATCTTGGCATAGGACTTCCTACAAAAGTCGCAAATTATCTGCCCGGTGATGTACATATAATCCTCCAGTCGGAGAACGGAATAATGGGCATGGGTCCTGCTGCCGAAGAAGGCAAAGAAGATGTTGATATAATCAATGCGGGAGCTCAGTATGTGACTATAAATATCGGGGCCATGTATTTTGACAGTGCCACTTCCTTCGGTATCATAAGAGGCGGTCATGTGGATGCCACAGTACTGGGAGCCCTGCAGGTGGACAAGCACGGCAATCTGGCAAACTGGATAGTCCCCGGCAAAATGGTATCAGGTATGGGCGGAGCAATGGATCTGGTGGTGGGAGCAAAAAAAGTAATAATCTCCATGCTCCATACTCAAAAAGGCGCACATAAAATACTGGATGAATGCACTCTTCCCTATACCGCCATCAAAGTAGTCGATATGATCGTAACGGAAATGGGCGTAATGGAAGTTACCGATGAAGGGATAGTCTTAAAAGAGCTGCACCCGGACTTCACGCTGGATGAGATAAAGGAAGCCACCGGCTGCCGGCTTATAATAAGCCCTGATCTTAAGCCTATGGAAGATTAGAAAAGACATCAAAAAAGAATAAGGATAAAACATGCCGCATAAATAAAAGTGACGCAACTGTAACAATTTTCTGAATAATTACCAGAACTTGACATTTTTTAAATATGTGGTAGACTTTAAACATAAAGTGTGCTTCAATCGGCACACTTTTGTTTTGGGCAAAGCCCATTATGGTGGCAAGATGAAAAGGAGAACAGAATGCTTGGCAGCTTACAAACGCGCAGTAGATTCAAATACTGTGCCCGAGCGTTTCTTCTTATTATCAGCATTGCTATGATAGCCGGAACAACAGCACTGGCAGCTGATGAACCGGCAGGAAAAGGACATGTGGAAGTCAGTATCGCCGTGGACGATAGGCAGATCCATGCGAAAACAGCACAGATGACAGTAAGTGAGGTCATCGATTCGCAGGATATCCCTCTCGGCCCGGATGATATGGTGACACCCGCAGAAGACACCGTCGTAGAGGACGGAACGAAAATCGTGATCAAAAGGATCCTGAGGAAAGAAATGACCGTAACGGAGACTGTTGATTACAGGACAATCAAAAAGCAGGACTCGGATCTTGCGTACAACGAAACAAAAGTTGTGCAGGAAGGCAGCGAAGGCCAAGACAAACTGACATATGAGGTTTTGTATTCCAGGGGCGAAGAAGTATCCAAAAAAGAAATTTCAAGGACCACCATAAAAAAGCCCGAAAACAGGATAATCAAAACAGGCTACAAAGAAAAGTTTGAGGTCAGAGCATTTGCCTACACCGGTGGCGGCAATACCGCCACAGGCACAAGAGCCAGAGTAGGAGCAATAGCTGTTGACCCCGATGTTATACCTCTGGGTACCAGAGTACACGTCGAGGGTTACGGATCCGCCGTGGCGGAAGACACAGGCGGAGCATATATACAGGGCAGATCAATTGACCTGTATATGAACTCGAAAGCTGCATGTTACAGCTGGGGCAAGAGATATGTTACGATATATATCTTGTAAAAAGAATAAGAAAGAAGAAACGAAAAGAGCCGCGTATGCGGCTCTTTCATTTTTTGTTTATTTCTATACTATCGTTTCAAGATGGGCAAGATCCGAGGCCCAGTGGGTCTTGTTTATATATGAGGAAAGTTCTTCAGCATTTTTTTCTCTGAACAGTCTTATTATCTCCTTGTGCTCCTCATTGGTCCTGTAAAGTATATCTCGTATTTCAGATTCTTTGCTGCTATCGTCTTCTATATGACTTTTTTTGAGGAATTTCATTTTGAGTTTGTCAAGGGTCTCAACAAGGATCTCGTTGCCGCACTCATCGATATATGTACTGTGAAAAAGCATCTGCTGCATATGATACATTTCATAGTTGTTTGATCCTATGGCCACATCCATGGCGGAAGTATAAAACTCCATGTTCTTCAAATGCTTTTCGGTAATATATGGGCATGAAAGGGAAGCGGCCAGACCGTCCAGAGCACCTATGACCGCATAAAGTTCCGCAGCTTTTTTCTCGCCCAGGGAAGGTACCACGAATCCTTTTCGGGGAACATTGAGAAGGATACCTTCACTTGAAAGCTGGATAAGAGCTTCCCTGACCGGAGTCCTGCTGATATTAAGTTCACTGCATATCTTTTTTTCGTCGATCTTTTTTTCCGGCAGAAGGGTACCGTCGGCTATCTGATCGGCTATATAATTGTAAACATGATCCTTCAGTGACATATATGAGTTCATTTTTACCTCCGAAATCTCTTGACAATATATTATATATTATATATTATATATTATACCACAGAAAATGGTGAAAACAATATTTTTTTTAACGAAACAGGAGGTAGATCTGATGTTTAAACATGTTATTGTAAGAAGGCCCTGTAAGGCTATGGTGGAGGGTATAACCTCTGCGCCTGAGCTGGGAAAACCGGATTATGAACTGGCCTTGAAGCAACATGATAAATACATTGAGGCACTTAAGAAGTGCGGCGTAGATGTAACTGTTCTTGAAGCCGATGAAAGATATCCGGATTCATGCTTTGTGGAGGACCCTGCCGTAATAACAAGGAAATGCGCCATAATAACAAATCCCGGCGCAAGATCCAGAAACGGTGAAAAAAATGAGATCATAGGCGCAGTAAAAAAATTCTTCCCGGATGACAAGATCGAATACATAAAAGATCCGGGGACTTTGGAAGGAGGAGATGTGATGATGGTGGGCGACCATTTCTATGTGGGCCGCTCCGCGAGGACAAATGAAGAAGGCATAAAGCAGTTTATCGCCATTCTTGAAAAGCACGGGCTCACCGGTTCGGAAGTGCCCCTTGAAAAGGTGCTCCATCTCAAAACAGGTGTTAATTATATTGAAAACAACAATATGCTTGTTTCCGGAGAATTTATAGAAAAACCCGATTTTGCAAAATACAATAAAATAGTTATTCCGGAAAGTGAAGCATATGCAGCCAACTGTATATGGATGAACGGCACAGTTATAGTTCCCGAGGGATACCCTGCAGTTCTAAAAGCAGTAAAGGATGCCGGATACGAAGTTCTTCAGGTGGATACTTCTGAATACAGAAAACTGGATGGCGGGCTTAGCTGTCTTTCGTTAAGGTTTTAGGAGGAAAGAAAAATGAGTAATGGTTTAGATAATCAAAGAAATCTGGGGACCTTTAGACTTGTACTGTTTTCAATAGGTCTCACCCTGGCCAGCGGAGTCTTCAGTATGATGGGGGATTTTGCAGCCAACGGCGCCTATACCGGAGCCGTTCTTATAGGCTGGGCGATAGCAGGCGTCGGAATGCTGGGGCTTTCAATGTCGTTTTACAGACTGAGTATAGTAAGACCTGAACTGACCAGCGGCATTTACAGTTATGCCAGAGAGGGCTTCGGCGACTACATCGGATTCAATTCCGCATGGGGATACTGGATAAGTGCCATACTTGCCCAGGTCTCCTTTGTGACACTGTTCTTTGCAGCCCTGGGATATTTCTTCCCGGCATTCGGAGCAGGGAACAATCTTACATCCATTGTAGTGGGTTCTGTTATCATATGGCTTCTGTTCGGCCTGATACTGAGAGGAGTCAATGAAGCAGTAACTATAAATGCCATAGTTGTTATAGCGAAAATCGTGCCCATCTTGAGCCTTATTTTGACCATACTTGTGGCAAGAGCATTTGACTGGTCGGTATTCACCCAGAATTTCTGGGGCGAGGGAGCAGGGATGTCAATATTTGATCAGGTAAAGGCCACCACATATGTTACCGTATGGATATTCATAGGCATAGAAGGAGCAGTGGTAATATCAGGAAGAGCGAAAAACACCAAGATCGCAGGAAGGGCCACAGCCATATCCTTCCTCAGTCTTCTTGCTCTTTATTTTGCCATATCCTTCCTGAGCATGGGAGTTATGCCTGCTGAAGATCTGGCAGAGTTGGGCAATCCCAGAATGGCAGGGATACTGGAATATGTAGTCGGCCCCTGGGGAGCAGTGCTTGTAAATGTGGCTGTTATAATCTCCATAGGAGGAGCACTTTTGAGTTACACCATACTGGCCACTGACAGTGCCTTTGCACCGGCGGTGCAGAAATGTTTCCCTAAAATATTTACAAAACTGAATAAAAGAAATGCACCGGTTTCATCGGCGCTCATATCCACGCTTGTTATTCAGATGTTTCTTATAATAGTATATTTCAATGAATCCTCTTATCAGATATGCTATACGCTTTCGACCAGCGCCATAATGTTTCCATATTTTCTTTCGGCACTCTTCTGTCTGAAGATAACTGTGAAAGGCGAAGGAATGAGCGATCTTAGTACAGGCGGCAAAGCCAAGGCATGGATATTCACCATTATAGGTGCAGTATATGGATTCTGGCTTCTTTACTCCAGCGGACTCACATATATACTGGTTTCGGCGTTACTTTATGCACCGGGCACCATACTTTATCTTTACAGCAAAAAAGAGCAGAAGGAAAAATTCTTCAGCACAAAGGTGGATATGGTAGTATTCGTAATTGTGATGATAGCCTTCATCGCATCGATAGTTGCGTTGAATGCCGGTACTATTGCACCGTTCTGATAAAGGTTTTTTCGGAAGAAAACTTTTGCCGGGGTTTTAGCGAAGATGCTTTTCGGCAAGATCAATAAACAGGTCCATATCTTCTTCTTTGGGGAATATGGCCCTTGAGGAGGTGGCGTTGCCGCCTCCTTTTCCATTGTATATGCCGGCGTTTTCTCTGACCAGTTTGCTGCAGTCCACACTGCCGCCGGAAAAGAAGAGAAGGGTATTGTCTTTTTTTGAAACTATAATAAGAAGTTTTTTTATCCTGTCTGAAAGGGGTCTTCCTATGTTCAGAAGGTCATCGGTTTTCATGTCGTTCCATCTGCAGACAAGGATGTCTCCTCTGACGGAAAAAGGATCTTTGCAAAGCGGGTCTTCACCCCGGGTCAGTCTGTCCAGGATATTGCCTGTTTCTTCTATGCGGGATGTTATCACCGAATGGCGAAGTGTATTCAGTTCGTCTCTCATCAGCCTGACGCGGGTATCTGATGCGGATATTTTATCCATAAGGTCTTCTGTACCTGCGGAATATCTGATGCAAAGATCATTTACTATATTGTGTTTCTTGTTGTAATCAGCCATTGCTCTGGCACCTGCATCAAAATATATGCGAAACATCCCTTTGTATTTTTCCACCTTATATATTTTTATAAGGCCCACCTCTGAAGAGGAATGAGGATGTGTGCCGCAGCAGGCGACGCAGTCGGAGGGGTGGTCTTTTTCTCCTATGAGAACTACACTTATATCTTCGTCAAAATCGGCAGGTTTTCTCAAAGGAAGACTGCCGGCATTTTCGGGATCGGCAAAGCGGTGTACGGATATATCCTTGTTCTGCCATATTATCTCATTGGCAAGATCCTGAGCCCTCATGGCTGTCTTCCAAGTGATCTCATCTATTTTCATACTAGAGCCCGGACCCTTGTTTTCATTATCATTATCTTTTTCATTATCTTTTTCTTCAAGGCTTATGTCTACGGTCATATAATCACTGCCCATGTGAAAGCCGCGATTTACACCTCCATACTCCCTTGAGAAAACTCCCGACAGGATATGTTCTCCGCAGTGACGCTGCATATTGTCGAAACGTCTTGCCCAGTCAAGCTTGCAAAGGATGCTCTGCCCCCGGGAAAATACAGTTTCTGTTTTTTCAAGGACATGAAATATTTCATCGTCTTTTTCAAATACATTGCGCACAGTTACATTGTCTATTTCACCAAGGTCGCAGGACTGCCCACCGCCGCCGGGGAAAAAGATGGTGGACTCAAGAACCAGGACAGGGTATCCGTCTTCAAAAAAAACATCTTTTATGACGGAGCTATGCTCCTTTTTATATACATCATCCAGGAATATTTTTTGCATATTGCTTTTTTCTTCCATTTTCTTCTCCTTTATAAAAAGACAGGATCAGTATAACTTATTCTGAGCAGAATCCCGGCTTTGCTTCCTTAAAGTATTGATCGATCCTCATCGTCTATGGTCATCTTATCAAGCCATTCTTTATCTTCAAGAATTTGATTGTCTGTTAAACCGTCAGAGATAATGTAATCTAAATTCTCTTCACCCAAACTATATTCTTTCCATATTATCAAGCCGAATATTTCAGAAATATTTTTTTTATGGAAATACCATCTCTTTTCTCCAAAGAAAAAGTGCTGGTCATTGAACAGGTATATATCGTATTTGTCTGCTTTGAGATTTTCTTCGGCTCCGGTGTATACTTTGGCTCTGAAATACAGTTTCTTCTCAGGATATTTATCACCATTATATGTGAAGTATGGAGTGAGGCCGGTCTTTTCGGGGACATGTAATTGCCAGCTATCATTTTGCGCGATCACTTTGCTCGATGATGTTGAAAAAACATCAGCAACGGAAGAATTGATATTGAACACGCCGGAAAACCACAGATATGTAATACCGATCAGAAGCATACTGAGCAGCATAATTATGGTTTGTTTTCGAGACGGTTTTTCAAAAGACCATGATCTTTCTTTTTTTGTTTTCATTTTCCCACTTCCTTTTCCCGCTGCTTTTGTTGCGACTATTATACACTATATAGAATAAAAAAGCTGACGATTCATGGTTTTTCAAATGTCATGGGGGAAATTTATTTTATACACCTCATAGCTGACAAGATTTTTTTTGGATAGCATAAAAAACCGATAAGCACATTTATGATATAATAATAAGGCAGTGATCAACAAATCAATAAGACAGTGATCGGCAAATCAATAAGGTCCAATCAGAAAAAAGAGATCATATTATCGGAGAAAAGTTATGAAATATTCATTGGAAGTGAAAACAAGTTCCCGTACCCAGATGCTTGATATAACAAAAGACATTGAAAAAATAATAAAAGAAAGCGAAATCAAAAACGGATCATGCATAGTATTCATACCGCATACTACAGCTGCTGTAACTATAAATGAAAATGCAGATCCCGATGTCCAAAAAGATTTTATAAAGGCGATAAACAAAATTGTGCCATGGGACGACGATTATCTTCATATGGAAGGTAACTCTGCTGCACATCTTAAAGCAAGCATGATAGGGTTTTCAGAACAGCTGATGGTAGAAAAAGGCAGGATCTTGCTGGGTACATGGCAGGGTATATATTTTGTTGAATTTGACGGCCCAAGAAATAGAAAAGTGTGGGTCAGTATCTTTGCATATAAGTAAAGCCTAAATATGGGGATCAAATAACTAATGGGACAGAATAATAAAAACAGCAACAAACAACATGATACAAGTAATCGAAGGGACACAAAATATTGGGCCCATAAGGCCTTAAAAAAATACGGCAAAGGGCAGTAGCATATATAACAAGCCACATATAGATAATCAGACAATTTCATAAAAACAATATATTGTGCGTGCCAAAAAATAATAATTGTTGTATAATAAAAAAACATAGAGTACTAATTTGCGGTACGGGGGACTGCGAACAAAAACAAACGGGTGAAATAAAAAGAGAACAACCTGTGGATAAAGAAAAGGAAAAAGGTGTAAAAAACAAAGAAAAGTCTTGCAAATACTACCTTATAGAGAAAATAGTTTTCCACAGGACACGGTGCATAAAATTGTATACGATTTGATATTAGCTGTGGACAAACATCAAAAAACAAGAAAAACAGACACTTTTGGCTTGTTGATATTATAAGCAGGAAAGCACGAACAAAGGTTGACATAAAACGTCGGGATCGGAAACAAAAATGTTAAAAGAAAGAATCACATTCAAAAGCGAGTTGCCGGTAAATGTACTGGTGGCGGATATAGAGGAATATCCCATACATTTCCATGATGAACTGGAAATGGTGTTTGTTCTTAAAGGTCATGTAAAGCTGCGGAACGGATATTATAATTACGATCTGAAGCAGGGAGACATTTTTACTTTGAACGACAGAGAGATACATAGCTTCAGCAGGATAGGAAACCAGGAAAACATGGTCATGCTGCTACAGATGGATCTTACTTATTTCTCCCGCTACTATAACAATCTGAAAAACAATTTTTTCGTTACGGATATGGAAGATGATGATGACGAGAGCCTGGACATCCTGAGAAAATTCCTGGCCAAAATAATGATGGATATACTGGAGAAGGGTTTCGGATACGAACAGAAAGTGATAGAAAGCACCCACAATCTTATTGCCAGCCTTCAGGCGGATTTTCAGTATTTCGTCATGGAGGACGGACGTTTTGTGAACGAAGCAAAAAAGAAGGGCAACAAAATACTGGCGGGCCGTCTTAACAGGATAACCGACTACATGTACGACAACTACTACAGAAAACTGACCCTCAAAGAGATAGCAGAAAAAGAACACCTTTCCATATATTACCTTTCCCATGTCATAAAAGAGGCCACCGGCCTCAGCTTCCAGGATCTTTTAAATTTCATAAGAGTGGAAGAATCGGAGAAACTGCTTCTGGGCACAGGCAAGCGTATAGGTGCCATTGCAGAAGAAACGGGATTTTCAGCTGTTCGTTACTATATCAAGCACTTTGAGACATGGTTCCACATGCATCCGGCAGAATACAGAAAAAAATTCACAGGCAAAGTTAGCGGCAGAGAAAGCGGAGCGAGGATGAGAAGGGCTACTCCGGCTGAAATAGAAGAGGCGCTTAAACAGCAAGTAAAAGGTCTTTACAGGGACTATTTCTTCAGGAATGCAATAAAGCCCATAATAGTTGATCTGGACATAGACAAAGAAGTCTCCGGCACCTTTGGAAAGGTCGTGATGGATGAACTTATGGAAAAGAATATCATGAAGCCGGTCTCAGCACCCTATATAATGATGAAAAACCTAAAAGAAGAAATAATAACATCGGGAGATAATTATCTGATCTCGGCAAAAAAAGATGAAGCAGGAGAAATAAATGCCCTTTCAATACTTACATATAATTTCAGCCAAGACCTGGGCAGGGAGCTTGGTATGGTCTCATCAAAGGAGGAACTTATAAACAGCCTTTCTGTTTATGATTCGGAGGGAGAGATACTGGTAAGATGCGCCGGCATGACCGGGGATTTCACAATATCCAGATACCGTATATCAAGACAGAACTGTCTTATGGCAATCGACAGTTCGGGGATACATGACAAAAGTCACACTGCAAGGGAGATACTGAGAGGGAAGCTGGCTGCCATGCCTGTTGTTGAATTTGAAGAGTTTCATGTTGCCGATACCATAAGCGTAAGGTCCACTATCAAAGGCTTTGGAGCCGAACTCATCCTTATTGACAAGAAAACCGCAAAATAGTACACAATAAGAGCAAATGCGTAATTGAATTTTATCACCGGGGTGATAGAATAAAAGCACAAAGGAAAATGTGCGCTTATTTAAGTGTTCAAATAATGGAGGTAAAAATATGAAAATACTTATTATCGGAGCAGGCGGCGTGGGCACATCCATGGCCACCGTAATCAAAAGAATGGGCAAAGAGATCGACTGGGCAGAAAAAGTCGTTCTGGCGGATTACAACTTTGACAGAGCCAAGGAAGTGGCAGACAAGATCTGCGGCGGAGGAATATTTGTTGCAGAAAAAGTGAATGCAAGAGATTCCGCAAATATCGAAGAAATAATAAAGAAGCACGAGATCGATATGACCATGAACGCAGTAGAGCCTGAGTTTAATGAATGCATATTCGATACATGCCTTAAGACAGGATCCATGTATATGGATGCTGCAATGACCCTTTCCACACCGGATCCGGACAAACCCTTCGAAAAGGCAAACATAAAGTTGGGAGACTATCAGTTCGACAGGCATGAAGACTGGAAGAAAGCCGGCAACATGGCACTTCTGGGGATGGGCGTTGAGCCCGGTATGGCAGATGTATTTGCCAGGTTCGCAGACAAACATCTCTTTGACGAGATCGATGAAGTGAACGTTCGTGACGGAGATAACTATGACGGCGAAGATGTGGGCTATTTCGGATTCTCAGTATGGACCACCATAGAAGAGTGCCTCAATCCTCCCGTTGTATGGGAAAAGGGCAAGGGCTTCTTCTGCACAGAGAACTTTTCCGAGCCTGAAATGTTCAATTTCCCCGGAGGCATAGGTGATGTCGAAGTAATAAACGTTGAGCATGAAGAGGTTCTTCTGGTGCCCAGAGTAATAGACTGCAACAGAGTTACATTCAAATACGGCGTTCCCAAAGAAACAAGGGATATGCTGCTTTATCTGAAGGATCTGGGCCTTTCCGAAAAAACAAAGAAAATAAAAGTCGGCGACAGTGAAATAACACCCAGAGATTTTCTGGTAAAAGTAATACCCAGTCCTGTGGAAGCCACCATGAGAATGGAAGGCAAGGGCTGTGCGGGCACATGGGTGACCGGTACAAAAGACGGAATGAAGAGATCGGTTTATCTGTATCAGGTAGCTGACAATCAGGACTGCATCAAAAAGTACACAACGAACGCAGTTGTTGCTCAGACTGCAGTGGGCCCGGTTATTGCGCTTGAGCTTATAGCAAAGGGAATATGGAAGATGGAAGGCGTATACGGCCCCGAAAGCTTCGATCCGGATCCGTTCGTAGAAAGACTTGCCAAATATGAGTTCCCGGCAGGGATAAGAGAAATGGATTCAGAGTATTCCGATCACCTGAACGAAAAAGCATTTCAAGAAGCAGTAAAATAGAGTCTGTTGGAAGGACAAGGGTCAATAAACTGAAAGACTGCCTGACCTAAATAAAATAATAAAAAAAACAGCCACCCTTAGAGGGTGCATCTTAGGGATTTTTAATCCCGGAAAAATATCGGCATAGTTTGGTATGTATTTACCGGCTATGCCGATTTTTCTTGTTCTGTGGTGGATGTAGAAACCGGTGAGTTAAATTCTCCAATACAGTTATAAACGTTTTCTCCATTTGCTCTTTCCTCCTTATCTTGATTGTTTTTTTGGTTTCTGCATCCACCATTCGCTACCGTTCCTAAGGCAGCCACCTGTTCGTGATCTCCCTGTGTCCAATTGCAGCAGAGGCGCTCCGGTTTTCACCATCTTGGCGGCAACACTGCAAAAGTATCTCTTGCGGGTGGACTATTTAGTTGTCAAGGAACTCTGAAACAAGGCGTTATGCAATTTGCTCCTGTTTTCAATGCCATTGTATAATAGAATGTAAGCGAAGTTAAACTTTCAACGATTACACATTCGATTACATTCAAAGGGTGGATATGATGAAACAATTACCGGTAATAAATCTCAGTTTTGTCGAGATTGGTGGAGTTGGTG
>Ga0123334_1001957_pt1 | contig 24679 bp, 22 predicted proteins | sample BiotimSIPDNA_FD_89706 | JGI IMG/M metagenome (GOLD analysis project Ga0123334, IMG submission 89706) | Anaerobic biogas reactor microbial communites from Washington, USA - Biogas_R1 time_0 SIP DNA | ecosystem: Engineered > Bioreactor > Anaerobic > Unclassified | place: Washington, USA... | reverse complement strand
CGCATACACATAGAGAACCACAAAGGCATCATTGAATACTCTCCTGATCTGGTCAGGATCAGCACTTCCTGCGGGGTACTGAGGATTTACGGCAAGGAAATGCTCTTAAAGGAGCTTGATGATACAAATATACTGGTGCTGGGCAGGATCAGCGGCCTGGAGTATTGATATGTGGTATTTTATAACTGGGTATGTTAAAATTAACGTCAAAGGCTTGTCCATCGAGAGCTTTCTGAATAGTCTGGCCAGGTATGGCATCAGGATCGCCGATCTAAAGCGCCTGTCCCGTACGAAGGCAAGGCTGGTATTGAGCAGGAGCGATTATATCAAGGCACAGCGGCTGATAAAGAGCGGGAGCATCGAATGCGAAGTGTTTGCCAGAAGAGGCATTCCATACATCGTGAAAACATTGCTGAGCCGCCCCGCTTTGGCCGCAGGCATCATGTTGATGCTGGCGCTTGTTTATCTGTCCGGGGATTTTGTCGCGAGTGTGAGGTTCATCGGCGATTTTGACGCAGCTACGCTCAAAAGCCTGCAGAATACGGTTGAAAACCTGGGCATTTACCGCGGCGCTTACATGCGCGGATGGGACTTTGACGAAAAGGAAGAACTGATCTTAAGGGCCGTGCCCAACCTGATATTCGTCAGCATGTCGCGCGCAGGAATGGATGTGACCATCGAAGCGATACAGGCTTCGATCGGTCCGGAGCCCGAGTTTCGGTACGAGCCCTGCAATATCGTAAGCGATAAGGACTGCAAGCTCTATAAAATTTCGGTGCTGAGCGGAACTCCAGTGGTTCGGGAGGGCGACGTTGTGTCAAGGGGCGATCTGCTTGTAAGCGGCGTGGTCGAAGTCGCGAACAGAAGCCCGCTGACTGTCAGGGCGATCGCGGATATCCGCGCAAGCGTATGGTACAGCTTCGTTGAAACCGGCAAGACATATGATATCGTCAAGAATCCTACCGGCCGCTCGCGCGATGTCCATACGCTGGTTTTCGGCGGTAAAACGCTCTTTCAGGGCAAGTTCCCCGATTACGGGCATTATGACGAAAGCAAAAGAACGGTTGAGCTGCTTCCCGGCATCATGCCGATGTATTTGGATATATCGCATCTGAGCGAATATCATGCGTCCGTCATACAGGCCGATATTCTGGAGCGCAGGCAATACCTTTGCGACAAAGCGCTGCAGGGCGTACTGGCGCTTGTTCCGGAAGACGCCGAAATCGTCGACCAATGGGTAAATATTGATATGAACGGAGACGATATAATCGTCGAAGCTTTCATAGAAGTGATCGAGGATGTCGGAGTTCAGGTACCGATGTATAACGAAGGAGTAAATTGATGGATCAGAGGCCGTTTGGCAAAAACATAGTTTTTTCTTCCGTAGAGGAGCTTACGGAGATATTCGGCAGTTTTGACGAAAACATCCGGGTTCTGGAAGCGGAGGCGGGGGTGCATATCGACGCCCGCGACACCAGCATCGAGATCACGGGCGACGAAGAAAATGTTCAGGTGGCCGTATCGGTCATCGAGAAGCTGCAGGAGATGATCGAGCACAAAGAACGCATCGACAAGAGCCGCATACGCTATGCGGTTGTATTGGCGCGCGAAGGCAACGCCGACATGATCTCGGAAATCATGTCCAATGTTGTGCTTGTAACCCATACGGGAAAACAGATCAAGTGCAAAACGCTCGGCCAGCAAAAGTATATCAACTCGATGAAAAAGAACACGATCACATTTACCATAGGGCCTGCGGGAACGGGCAAGACATACCTTGCGATGGCCATGGCCGTATTGGCCCTCAAAAACAAGGAGGTGTCAAGGGTCATATTGACCCGGCCTGCGGTGGAAGCCGGCGAAAGCCTGGGGTTTCTACCCGGTGATTTGAGGACCAAAGTCGACCCGTATCTTCGCCCGCTGTACGATGCGCTTTATGAAATGATGGGAGTGGACAAGTACCTGCAGCTGTCGGAGCGCGGAGTCATCGAAGTAGCGCCTATGGCGTACATGAGGGGCAGATCCCTGAACGAAGCTTTTATCGTGCTGGATGAAGCACAGAACACGACGATGGAGCAGATGAAGATGTTCCTGACGCGCCTGGGGCAGGGCTCGAAGATGGTTGTCACCGGCGATGTTACGCAGATCGATTTGCCGCGCGGCAAAACATCGGGCCTCATTGACGCAGTCGACATTTTAAAGGAGGTTCAGGACATCGGCATCATAAGGCTGACTTCCAGGGATGTTGTACGGCATGAGCTTGTCCAGAGGATCATCAATGCATATGAGAAGAGATCAAAGAAAAAGGGTTGATCAATAATGAGCCAGATGATATCAACAATAGAAAAAAGCGGAAGGAAGAAGAACGGCCGCAGCCTGGCGGTTGCCTCGATTATCATCATATCGTTTGCAATGCTGTTTTTTGTATTGACGATGACGGTCATGCCCAGGGGCAGGGACATTGAGGTCGGACAGATTGCCAAGGAAACCATCAAGGCCTCGCGGGACATTGTGGACAGTTATACGACGGAGATGAAGCGTCAGGCGGCAAGGGACAATACGAGCTCCATGTACCTGCAGGATGATTCCATTACCGCCGATGTCATGAACAGCCTTGAGGAATGCTTTGCCGCCATGGATACCGTGCGCCGGATGGGCGAGGAGGAAAGGCAGAGGATCCAGAACGAATCCTCACCCGGAACCGAGCCGAACATCATCTATACGATATCCTTCTTAGAGGAATGCCGCGAGGTTCTGCCCAGCAGTTTTTCCAACGGCAACATACTGATCATACTGGATATGGAGCAGCAGGAGCTCGAAAGGCTTACCGAAACAATCACCAGGCTGGTACAGGATGCGCTCGAGAAAGGCATCAAGGAAAGTGTGCTTGCCGAACAGATATCGGGCATCAACCAGCAGCTGGTAAGCCCTGAAAACGGCTTTTCGGAAGATGCCAAGGCTTTGGGAATCAATATCATATCCTCATACCTGAAGGCCAACTTCATCTATGACGCCGACGCGACCGAAGCAGCGAGGGACGCGGCTGAGGAAGACGTTCAGGAAGAAGTATACATGGCCGGCCAGAATATTGTCGTCGAAGGCGAAATCATCACGCAGGCCCAGTTCTATGTCTTAAAGGAACTGGGGTTTGTTCGCGAACAAAAGGCCATATGGATGGAGTACATCAGCATACTGATTTCACTGGTGCTCATCTACATAGCAATCGGCATGTTCCTGCGGACAGGCAGCCGCGAAATATTGCAAACTCCGAAGCTGTTATTCATTATGACTTTGGTCGTCGTGCTGTCGATCCTTCTGACATGGGCGGGTAAAAAGATCGACGTGTACATCGTGCCTGTCATTATGGCTGCAATGACTCTGACGCTGCTTATGGTCGACAGGAATACCGCTCTGTTTGTCAATATGCTTCTTACCATACTGACAGCCGTCATCATGCTGAGCGACGGCGAAGACAAAGCCCTGATTGTGGCGATCGCCGTATTTCTAGGCGGTGCTGTCAGTGTATTTTCGATAGGCCATGCCTATCAGAGGGCGGCGCTGATGCTGTCGGGCATACTGTCGGGGCTTGTGATGGCCTCGGTGTATGTCGCATTCGACCTGATCAACTATGTAAACTGGAAGAGCATGCTGGTCCACGCCGGGCTCGGCATATCATCGGGGCTGATCGCTTCGGTTCTAACGATAGGGCTCCTGCCGATGTGGGAATCTGTTTTCAAGATCGTGACGCCGATGAAGCTGCTGGAGCTTGCCAACCCGAACCAGCCTCTGTTAAAGCGCTTGCTCATGGAGGCTCCGGGTACCTACCACCACAGCATCATGGTCGGCAACATGGGAGAGCGCGCGGCCGAAGCCATCGGTGCCAATGCGCTTGTCGTGCGTGCAGGCGCGTATTATCACGACATCGGAAAACTGAAGCGCCCGTTCTTCTTTTCGGAAAATCAGGGCGGCGACAACCCTCACGACAACATCAAGCCGGATTTGTCGACGCGCATCATAACATCGCATGTTTCTGACGGTTACGAGCTTGTCAAGCAGCATAACCTGCCGCCGGTCATACAGAATATCGTTTTGGAGCACCACGGCACCACGCCCGTCGCGTATTTTTATCACAAGGCAAAAACAACGTCCGCCAATCCCGACGATGTGAAAATAGACGATTTCCGCTACCAGGGGGCAAGGCCGCGCACGCGCGAGTCAGCCATTATCATGCTGGCGGATTCCGTGGAAGCCGCCGTACGGTCGATGGATGACCCGACCTCGCGGAGCGTTGAAGAACTGATACGCAAAATATTCAAGACCAAGATGGACGACGGGCAATTGACCTTTTGCGATTTGACGCTGAGGGAGCTCGATGTGATCGCGGAACAGTTTAAGCTCGCGCTGAACGGCATTTTCCATGACAGGGTCGAGTACCCGGGTGATGAAAAATGATTGTTACGATCGTTTCGGATGCCGAGGGAGCGGAAGCTTTTTCCGAATTGATCCAAAGCGTGGCGGCAAAGGCTCTTGCTTTTTGCGGCGCGAAGATCGACGCGTCGGTAGAGTTGCTGATCGTCTGTGATGAGGAAATCGCACAAATAAACGGCCGGACTCGCGGCATCCAAAGGCCGACCGATGTGCTGTCTTTCCCGATGATCGACTGGAAAGCTCCTGCGGACAAGGACGTGTGGAGATTCCTCGATTTATCCATGGAGAAAGACCCGGAAACGGGCAAAGTGCTGCTCGGGGACATCGTCATATCGATCGACACGGCAAGGAGGCAGGCGCAGGAGTTCGGACACGGTCTGATGCGCGAAACCGCATTCTTGTTTTTGCACGGAATGCTGCATCTTTTAGGCTACGATCATCAGAATAGTGAACAGGAGGATGCGATGAGAGCTGCCCAAAGGCAGATACTTGACAGCCTCGGAGTAACCAGGGAAGATTGATGGATAAAATGATTGAAATGGCCAGGGCGGCCATGCAAAATGCCCACGCGCCCTATTCGGGATTCAAGGTCGGTGCGTGCATCAAAACAAAGGACGGCAAATATTATACCGGCTGCAATGTTGAGAGCGTGTCGTACACGCCGACATTATGCGCCGAGCGGTGCGCCGCTGCAAAGGCCGTATCGGAGGGTTCCGTGGATTTTGAAAGTATTGCAATCGTAAACTCGGGCGGCGGGCTTTCGTGGCCTTGCGGCGTATGCAGGCAGTTCCTTGCCGAGTTCAATATCAATATGAATATCATTGTTGCCGACGGGACGGGGAAATCAAGGCAGACAAGCCTGAATCTGCTGCTGCCCAATGCGTTCCTGTCGTTGGAAGGGAAAGATTGATGGAAGGTTTTAAATCAGGTTTTATTGCGATCATCGGCAGACCCAACGTGGGAAAGTCGACGCTGCTTAACAATATTGTCGGGGAGAAGGTCGCGATCGTTTCCGAAAAACCGCAGACAACCAGGAACCAGATACGCGGCGTGGCCAACGGAGAAGGCTGGCAGATGATATTCATCGATACGCCGGGGCTGCATGTTCCCAAGAACAGGCTCGGTAATTTTATGGTCGAATCAGCCAAAAAGGCTCTGGACGGAGTCGACGCCGTGCTTGTCATACTGGATGCGACCAAGGATTTCGGCACCGGCGACAGAGTGTCCTTGGAAGCAGCGGCGGGTGCCGGGGTTCCGGTGGTAGCGGTGCTGAACAAGGTGGATCTGGTCAAGAAGGCAATCCTGCTCGATAAGATTAACCTGCTCTCAAAGAATCAAAGCATTGGTGAAATCATACCGGTTTCAGCGCTGACCGGCGACGGCGTGCAGGATCTTGTCCAAAGCTTGATTCAATACCTGCCCGAAGGGCCGGAGTATTTTCCGGCGGATATGTATACCGATCAACCCGAAATGTTCATTGCGGCCGAGATGATCCGGGAAAAAGGCCTGCTGCTGCTCCGGGATGAGATACCGCACGGCATAGGCGTCGAAATGCTTAAAATCGAAGAAAAGCCGAGCGGCACGGTCGAGATACACGCCAATATCATTTGCGAAAAGGACAGCCACAAGGCGATCATCATCGGCAGGCGCGGGGAGATGCTGAAAAACCTCGGCACCATGGCCAGGCAGGATATCCAGGCGCTGCTCGGCGCTAAGGTCAATCTGCAGCTGTGGGTCAGGGTTAAGCCCGGCTGGAGGGACAGTACAATGCTTCTGAAGGATCTGGGATACCGCGAGGAACTCTGATGCAGCAAAAGACAACCGGGATTGTACTTCGGCATGCCGACTACAAGGACTATCACAGAATGCTCACACTGTTCACCCCGGACCGCGGGCGGCTGAGTGCGTCGGCTCCGGCGAGCAGACGCCCGAAAAGCGCCTTGGCGCAGCTTACCGAGGTTTTTACGCTTGCCGAATTCATACTCGAAGACAAGGGCGGAAGGCTGACACTGACCGGCGGTGACATCATCGACTCCTTCTATGATCTGAGAATGGATCTTGAGAACCTCGGCTGTGCGCTGTATATGCGCGATTTCTGTGAAACGGTTGTCGGCGAAGGCCACGGAATGCCCGAACTGTTCACGCTCTTTGCCAAGGCACTGTCGATGCTGTGCTACAATAAGCTGAATCACAGGATTGTCCGGTGCGCCTTTGATTTGAAGGCAATGGACATTGCGGGCTTTCGGCCGGTGCTTGACAGTTGCTCCAATTGCGGCAAGGCATTGGACAGCAAGGTATATTTCAGCCCGTCCTCCGGCGGTGCGGTGTGCGCGCAGTGCACAAAGCCTGCCGATTCGTTCGAAATGGGATTGCAGGCACTTGGAACCATGGGGCAGATGCAGCGCATGCCGATCGAAAATGTTGTTGTAATCCGGGTCAAGGATGAAATACTGGAAGACATCAAAGAACTTATGATCCGGTATATGAGGTACTATTTGAACAGAAAGTTTAAGTCTTCCGATTTCCTGAACAACATCTATCCCGCTTAATCAACTGCATTTGAGACCGGGAGTACGGTGCAAATTATGTATGATATAGTATTATCATGCATAATTTCTTGTTGCGCCGTAAATATTTATGATATATAATATCCCTTGGTCATTCCGGCCCAGGCTGATATTAGATAATATGCCAACGGCAGGATTAATTTATGAAGCAGGCTTGCATATTTATTTCTGCAGGCAGTCATATTTTTCTTTTTTTAATTTCGTTAGGAGGAAAATCAATGGTGAAAAAGTACGTTTATATGTTCAGCGAAGGCAATGCCTCGATGAAGGACACATTGGGGGGGAAGGGCGCCAATCTTGCGGAGATGACGGCTCTTGGACTGCCTGTTCCGCAGGGCTTTACCGTAAGCACGGAAGCCTGCACAAGATATTATGAAGACAATGAAACAATAGCGCCTGACATTATGGTTCAGATCGAGGAAGCGCTTTCAAAATCAGAGCAGATCAATGGCAAGAAGCTGGGTGATCCGGCAAACCCGCTGCTCGTCTCCGTCCGCTCCGGCGCAAGGGTGTCGATGCCGGGAATGATGGACACCGTTCTGAACCTGGGGCTTAACGACCAGGTCGTGGAGGGGCTTGCCCAACTGACAAACAACGAAAGATTTGCCTATGACAGCTACAGGCGTTTTATACAGATGTTCTCGGATGTCGTGATGGGCCTTCCGAAGCCCGAGTTCGAAAAAATCATCGACAAGGTTAAGGAAGAAAAGGGAGTCGAGCAGGATATCGAGCTTGACGCGCGCGACATGAAGGATCTTGTCAGAAAATTCAAGGAGTTCTATAAGTCCAGGCTGAACGCTGATTTCCCGCAGGATCCCAGAGAGCAGATGATCGAGGCCATCAAGGCTGTATTCAGGTCCTGGAACAACCCGAGGGCTATCGTTTACCGCAGAATGAACAATATATCGAGCAACTGGGGAACCGCCGTCAATGTACAGGCCATGGTTTACGGCAATATGGGCGAAGACTCCGGTACCGGCGTCGCGTTTACAAGAGACCCCGTGACAGGCGAAAAGAGGATTTTCGGTGAATTCCTGATGAATGCCCAGGGCGAGGATGTCGTTGCGGGCGTAAGGACGCCCCAGCCCATCTCAGCGCTTGAGAGCACAAGCCCGGAGATGTACAGACAGTTTATCGAGATTGCCAAAAAGCTCGAGGGCCACTACAGGGATATGCAGGACATGGAGTTTACAATTGAGCGCGGCAAATTCTACATGCTGCAGACCCGAAACGGCAAGCGCACCGCAAGGGCGGCCCTGAAGATCGCCGTCGACCTCGTTGCCGAGGGCGTGCTGAGCAAGGAAGAAGCGGTTCTCAAGGTTGACCCGATGCAGCTCGATGCATTGTTGCATCCCCAATTCGAGCCCAAAGCCCTGAAGACTGCCAAGCCCGTTGCCAAGGGACTCCCGGCTTCACCCGGAGCTGCTTGCGGTAAGGTCTATTTCACCGCCGAAGAAGCCGTCGAGGCCAAGGGGCGGGGAGAGAAGGTTGTGCTTGTACGCGCGGAAACATCGCCTGAGGACATCGAGGGCATGTATGCTTCCGAGGGCATACTGACCGGCCGCGGAGGCATGACATCGCATGCGGCGGTTGTTGCCCGCGGAATGGGCGTATGTTGCGTGGCCGGCTGCGGAGAGATCAAGCTCGATGAAGAAGCCAAGCTGTTCAAGGTGGCGGGGCTTGTAATTAAGCAGGGCGACTATATATCGCTCGACGGCTCCACAGGCAATGTTTATGCGGAGAAGATTCCGACGATCGAAGCGGAGGTTTCGGGTGATTTTGCAACGCTGATGAGCTGGGCTGACGAAATCCGCACGCTCAAAGTCCGCACCAATGCCGATACTCCTAGGGACGCCGCCCAGGCAGTGCACTTCGGAGCCGAAGGCATAGGCCTTTGCAGGACGGAGCACATGTTCTTTGACGAAGACAGGATCCCGGCTATCCGCGAGATGATCGTTTCCAGCAACGAGGATCAACGCAGAAAAGCTCTTGCGAAGCTGCTGCCGATGCAGAAAGCCGACTTCAAGGGCATCTATGAGGCAATGGAAGGCCGCCCGGTTACCATCCGGTTCCTGGATCCGCCGCTCCATGAGTTCCTCCCGAAGGAAGAGGGCGAGATCAGGGATCTCGCCAAGGAAATGGGAATGACATTCGAACAGCTAAAGGGTATCGTCGAAGACTTGCACGAGTTCAACCCGATGCTCGGACACCGCGGCTGCAGGCTTACGGTCACCTATCCTGAAATCGCCGAAATGCAGACACGCGCCGTCATAGAAGCCGCTATCGAGGTCAACAAGGAGAAGGGCCTGAATGTCGTGCCCGAGATCATGATTCCCCTTGTCGGCGAAGTCAAAGAGCTCAAGTATGTCAAGAATGCCGTCGTAAGGACTGCCGACCAGGTCATAAAAGAGCACGGGGTAAAGCTTGAGTATAAGGTCGGAACAATGATCGAAGTGCCCCGGGCAGCCATCGTTGCCGATGAAATCGCAAATGAGGCGGAGTTCTTCTCCTTTGGCACAAACGATCTTACGCAGATGACGTTTGGGTTCTCCAGAGACGACGCAGGAAAATTCCTGGAGGATTATTATGCAAAGGGAGTCTTCGAGAGCGATCCGTTCGCGCATATCGACCAGATAGGCGTAGGAAAGCTCATGGAGATGGCAGCGACGCTCGGCAGGAAGACCCGCCCGGATATCAAGCTCGGCATATGCGGAGAGCATGGCGGCGATCCGGCTTCCGTCATATTCTGCCACAACATCGGCCTGAACTACGTATCATGCTCGCCCTTCAGAGTGCCGATCGCGCGCCTTGCGGCGGCGCATGCGGCAGTACTTGCAAAAAAGAAATAGTGTATGATATAAATGCATGAAAATAGCGGTGCAACAGTACGCACCGCTATTTTATATTCCTGGGAAATGCTCCATGGCCGCTGCGCTGCCGGGCTGCAGCATAATTTTATGGTTTGCATCATGCTGAAAATAAAGGATTATCTTTATATACGTCGAATTATCAATCATGCATGAATTTGTCCCGGAGGGGTTGTTTGCCATACTATCCCGATGATTTTATACAGGAAGTAATCTCCCGAAACGATATAGTTGAGGTAATATCGGCATATGTAGCCTTAAAGCGCAAGGGAAGAAATTACTGGGGGCTCTGCCCCTTCCACGGAGAAAAGACGCCGTCCTTTTCGGTAAAAGCGGATCAGCAGTTTTACTATTGCTTCGGCTGCCATGCCGGCGGGAATGTCATAGGCTTTATACAGAGCATCGAGCGGCTTGACTTTTCAGAAAGCGTCAAGTTGCTTGCCGAGCGCGTCCGGCTGCCGCTCCCTGAGCTTATGGGTGGAGGCAATCAGAAGGATAAGGGCGCAATCAAGCAAAAGATGCAGGAAGCGATGCGCGACGCGGCGGTTTTTTACCACGCGATGCTGAATTCCCCGGCCGGGAGGTCCGGTTATGAATATTTAAAGTCCAGAGGCATATCGGACTCGATTATTAAAAGATTCGGTCTCGGTTACTCGGGAACGGAATGGAACTCCTTAACCGAACATATGATGCAGCTGGGCTATGAAGGAGACCTGCTGACGGAAGCCGGACTCTCCGGAAAGAATGAAAAAGGATTCTACGATAAATTCAGAAACAGGGTCATGTTTCCGATCATTGACTACAGGGGCAGGGTGATTGCATTCGGCGGCAGGGTGCTGGATGATTCGAAACCTAAATACTTGAATTCCCCCGATACTCCTGTGTTCAACAAGCGTTACAATCTCTACGGCATCCATTGCATGCGGCAGATCAAGGATATACCGGACATCGTGCTGGTGGAAGGCTATATGGATGTCATCGGCATGCATAAGGCCGGATTCCCACGAGCAGTCGCATCGCTCGGAACCGCGCTGACTGAGGAGCAGGCAAGGCTTTTAAAGAGATTTACCGCAAATGTTTATATATGCTATGACGGCGACGAAGCGGGAAGGAATGCAGCCCTACGCGGAATGGATATCTTAAGCGGCGAGGGGCTCAAGGTCAGGGTTGTATCATTGCCCGATGGTATGGATCCCGATGATTATGCCGGAAAGCGAGGGCTTGCGGGCATACAGGATGCGCTGCAGGCGGCCGTTCCGCTCAATGATTATAAAATCAGGCTGATCGAGGAAAAATATGATCTTTCCGACGAGGAACAGCGGAAGGATTACGTGACCGAGTGCTGCAGACAGGTGCTTGCCGGCATCACGGCTCCGGTGGAGCTCAGCATGTACATAAAACGGCTTCATATGCAGACCGGGTTTCCCGAGCTGGCCATTGAGGCCGAGACACAGAGGGCGGCGTCGGCAAAGCAGCCTATGAATAGGCAGGTAAATAATAGGAATACTATTTCCAATGACAACATTGCGGAAAAACTCGGAAATACAGGCCGGAATTGCCTGCGGGCCGAAAAAATGGCGGTAATGCTGGCTTTGGGCAGCCCGCAATGCAGGCAGACGATGCTTTCAGCGCTGAAGCCCGATGATTTTTCCGAAGAGGACGCACAGAATGTAGTAAGGGAAGTTGCCCGGATGCAGGCATCGCAGGGTAATGTAAGTGCCGCCGCGCTCATGGCCGTCCTGGATGAAGGCTCATCCCGATGGCTGGCAGAGTCGTTGAACAGCTTCGAGGCGGTGGAGGGGAACCAGGCCGAGGCAATGCGCGATTGCATAAGTGCAATTAAGAATTCGCTGGCGGACAAGCGTATTGACGAACTGCAGGTGCTTTTAAGGAATCCGCTGCTTGCAAGGGATGAAAGGCTGAAATATCTGCAGGAGATTAATCAATTGAATTCAGGTCGAAAGACAGGGGATTTGGAATAAATGGAAAGGAGCTGACGGTATTGAACGATAAAGAAGTAATGCTGGTTGATACCGAAGCTGAACGGCAGGATAATACTGCAAAGAAGAAAAGAGGAAATCAGTTCAAAGGTAAGAGCAAGGAAGAGCGCTTAAGTCTTCTGACCGAGATAGGCAAAAAGAACGGCGTATTATCCGAAAGGGAAATTGCCGACGCGCTTGTCGGCATAGACTTGCTGCCGGATGAGATTGACAATATCTATGAGACTTTGGAAAGGCACAAGATCGAGTACATAGGCTCGGGCAGGAGTAAGGATATCATAGCCGAAGAAGAGGATATCTCCGCGCCGGAGAGTCTGAATGTGGACGACCCGGTCAGGATGTATTTGAAGGAGATCGGCAAGGTGCCGTTGCTGACGGCCGACCAGGAAATCGACCTTGCAAAAGCCATGGAGGAAGGCGATGAGCTCTCCAAGCGCAAGCTTGCCGAAGCGAACCTGAGGCTGGTCGTCAGCATTGCCAAGCGTTATGTCGGCAGGGGCATGCAGTTTCTGGATCTGATCCAGGAAGGCAACCTTGGCCTTATAAAAGCAGTAGAGAAGTTTGATTACCGCAAGGGCTATAAATTCTCAACATACGCCACCTGGTGGATACGTCAGGCCATTACCCGCGCCATTGCCGACCAGGCTAGGACCATACGCATACCCGTGCATATGGTGGAGACCATCAACAAGCTGATACGCGTATCACGCCAGCTGCTTCAGGAACTCGGCAGGGAACCCCAGCCCGAGGAAATAGCGGAAGTCATGGGCATCAGCGTGGACAAGGTGCGGGAAATCGTCAAGATCGCGCAGGAGCCGGTATCGCTGGAGACGCCCATCGGCGAGGAGGAGGACAGCCATCTCGGGGACTTCATACCCGATGACGATGCGCCGGCGCCCTCCGAAGCGGCAGCTTTTGCAATGCTCAAAGAGCAGCTGACCGGCGTACTCGACACCCTTACGCCCCGTGAGGAAAAGGTGCTGCGTCTGCGATTCGGGCTCGACGACGGCCGCGCAAGGACGCTCGAGGAGGTCGGACGCGAGTTCGAAGTCACCAGGGAAAGAATCCGGCAAATAGAGGCAAAGGCTCTGAGGAAACTAAGGCATCCGAGCCGTTCGAAAAAGCTGAAAGACTTTCTTGACTAAACGGATAATCATGAACGCACCGCCTTAACGGCGGTGTTTGCATAAATATGCATAATAATGAATCGGTAAAATTTAGAAAATATATAGGAATGAACTTGTTAATAATGTATGTTTTAGATATAATAGCTATATAGCATTTACTTAGCGGGGTGGGAATTTGGCTTTAAGCGAGGAATTCCGGCAAATTGAGTTCATAGGGAGCGCTGCTGATACCGATTCGGAAATTAAGATACTGGGCAGAAAGCCCTCGACCTACGAGCGCTTCCTGACCCAGATTGAGGGAATCACATCTGCCAAAATTGTGTCGGACAAACGCGGCAGAATTTTAGAGTGCCATATTCTTGCCGACGATTCAAGGCATGTCAAGCAATTGGTCAGGGATGTACAGTCTGCGCTGATGGCAAAATATTCACTGGATATCGATTATAAATGCATCAGCATCGCGCAGGTCGGAAAGTCCGAAAGTAAATATTCGAAAACAGTGGATTCCAGGGTAAAAATATCATCACTCAGCATTACATATTCCGAGAAGAATGTGGGCGCTAATGTGACGCTCGGCTACAAAGGCAAGCTTTACGAAGGATATTTTGAGGGCAGTTCTTCCACCACCAGTATATTGGCCAGTGTGGCCAGGGCTACCGTGATATCGATCAACAAGATGCTCGGCAACGAGAACGGGTATTCTCTGTTGGACGCCACCCAACTGAACCTTGGGGGCTGCCCGGTATGCGTCGTTGCGATCAGGACCAATGATAACAAGCTGGATGAAACTTTGGTAGGGTCGGCGGTTATCAGGGATGATATGAACAGAACCATGGTCCGGGCGGTGCTTGACGCCGTTAACAGAAATATTTCTTTAATGTTGGGAGATGTTGGAAAGACAGTTTGATCATTTTATAGGTCCAGCAAAAAATAAAGCGTAGCGGTTTATAGCCTGTCTAAACTAGCGAATTATTAGACAGAGTATTGAAATTTGGAGGCTATAAACATGAAGGCTAAAATCACAGTTGCCATACTGGCATTGGTTTCTTTGCTGCTTTCTGGCGGCGCATTCTTTACTTGGAGATAATTGCGACAAAAATATTCTGCTGGACCTATATTGCAATATTGATGCTGGTATTAGAGGGTATGGGATATGAGCGAAACGAAGGGGAGAGTTAGCCTCGGGTGGCCGACTGTAGTTTATATTGCTGTTGTTATACTGATTGGCATTCCAGTAATATATTACTCTTTCGCCAATTTTCTTAGTGCTGTTGATCAATCCAACTTACGATTAGAATTAACAGGTATTATCATACTTATCGTAATGACTGCATTATGTATGTCCATGCCCATCTATGTTAGAAAAGATGAGGCTTTGGACATCTCAATCATTACTGTTTATGCTTCGCTGCTGCTCAAAGGGCCTCATATAACAATAGTAGTAATTTCCATCAGCATGCTTTTCAGTTTTGCTTATGAAAAATCAACCAATACAGCAAAGCACTTGTTTAACACGCCAATCTACAAAACGCTTTTCAATATTTCAGAGCTTGCCATTTCGATTTATGTCGGATCAATAGTATTTGAATTGCTCGGCGGTAAATATGGAAACATAAAGCTGCCGGATCTAATATTGCCGTCAATCGGGTATTTGCTAACCTGCTTTATGCTAAGCATGACATTCATCGCAGTTATAACTTCACTCGTAAACAAAATAGATTTTTGGATGTTGATCAAAAGTTCCTTTTTGGCGTTGCTTCCAAATCTTATAGCGACCGCGCCGGTGGGCTTCTTTATCGCCTGGTTCTTCAACATGGAGGGCGGCCCTTACATCGCGGTCTTGTTTTTCATACCGCTTATGTTCGCCAGATACGCCTTCAAGCTGTATCTTGATTCCAAAACGCAGTTTTACAATACCGTAAGCGCGTTATCCTCTGCAATCGAAGCAAGGGACAAGTATACCGAAGGCCACTCGCGAAGAGTCGAAATGTATGCTGAAAAAATTGCGAAGCAAATGCATCTGCACAACCAGAAAATCGACGAAATCAAAGTCGCCGCACTGTTGCACGACATAGGGAAAATAGGGATCGAAGATATCATACTGAATAAACCTCATGCGCTGACATCCGGAGAATGGAACTCCATCAAGGGCCACCCGATGATAGGCCATAAAATACTGGAAGATATACAGATGCCCGAACTCATCAGGGATATCGTGCTCTACCATCATGTTCATTATGACGGCACGGGCTACCCAGAAAGAACCCATGATAATAAGGAACTCCATATCGGCGTGTTTATCGTAGCAGTGGCCGATGCTTTTGACGCGATGACGAGCGACAGGCCGTACCGGTCCTCCATGACGAGTCAGAAGGCCATCGACATCATAAAAGCAAATTCGGGCACCCAATTCCACCCCAAAGCGGTCCAGGCTTTTCTGGAAGTCATGGAAATTCCGGCAGAAAAATAGTGCATTATGCAACATTAGCAATCACACTTGCTTTATAAAATGATGCTTGTTAATATAGTAAAAAGCTCATTTAATTCGGTAGAGACTGGTGAGGAAGCTTGTTAATACTCGTTGCAGTCATCATTGGCCTGGCTATTGCGTTTTTACGGCACGGAAGATCGAGGGGGCTTGCCGAAAAGATCAAGGCTCCTTATTTGGTAATCGTTTCCGTATTATGCGAAGGTATGATTTCCCCGCTTATGAAGTGGCTGCCTTCCGTATTCCCGGAATATCTGTGGATTCTTATCATTGTGCAGTATATGCTGCTGTTTCTGTTTTTCATGATAAACGCCCATCTATGGACAATGTCCGTTATAGCGATCGGCGTACTGATGAACTTCGCCGTTATCGTGTTCAACGGATGCCGGATGCCGATATCCGACCACATATACGCTGTACCCTTTATGGCCCGTGCTTTGGAGCGCATACTGTCAGGCGATTTGCCGGAATACTTTATCATGCACGAGAAAGTTCCGCTGTGGTTTCTCGGAGATATCTTCTATATACCTGTAAAGGGAGCGGGCTTTGCAAGCATAGGTGATTTCTTTATGTCGCTGGGAGTTATACTGGTCATGCAGCAATGCATGACCCCGGCCAAGCCCAGACATTTAAAGGACGCGGAAAAGGCAGCCGATGAGCATTAAGCTGACCGAAAGGCTCCAGTGCATAGCGGATATGACGGGCAGCGTTGCAGCTGCTGCTGATATCGGCTGTGATCACGGGAGGTTATCCGTATACCTGGCGCAGCAGGGAGTAAAAGTAATCGCAGTGGATATCAGCCCGCAATCACTGCGAAAGGCGGAACTGCTGGCTGCCCGCAGGCGGGTGGAGGGCATGGTGGACTGCAGGCTTGGGGACGGGCTTATGCCTCTGAAACCAGGCGAGGTGCAGGCAATCATTATCTCGGGCATCGGTCAGCGCAATATTGCCGAAATCCTTGACAAGGGCGGGCGTGTTGCAAACGGTTCCGAATTCATAGTGCTCCAGCCGATGGACGGTGCGATGCTGCTGCGGCGGGAGCTGTGCAGTTTGGGGTACCGGATCGAGGATGAAACCCTTGCAAGAGAGGGCAGGAGGTTGCACCCTGTGATCAAGGCCGTGCAAGCCGGAAAAGAAATGAAACTGGGCATCGCGGAACAGGCGTTGGGGCCTGTTCTGCTAGGGTCGAAGAGCAAATACATGCATGATTACCTGCTGGAGCAGTTAAGAATATGGAGTAGCATAGCCGAAGGCCGAAGGAGAGCTACCGAAATACAGGAAAGTGGCTTAATGGATATCAATCAAATCATAGATGCGATAGGAGAAAGATTAAGTGGCAGTAAAGGTAATTGACGTATACCGGGCGCTGGATGAATGGGCGCCCTTTGGAAGCGCGGAAAGCAATGACAATGTGGGGCTGCTCGTCGGCGACAGCAACGCTGAAGTGACAGGCATACTGCTGGCGCTCGACCTGACGATCGAAGTCATTGCGCAGGCAAAGGAACTGGGATACAATCTCGTGGTAACGCACCACCCGGTCATATACGGCAGATTTGGTGAGATGAGCGACAGCCATGCGACCGGCAGATTGGTTTACCAGGCCGCTAGGGCGGGGCTTTCGGTAATATGCGCGCATACCAATGTGGATGCGGCCGAAGGCGGGGTTACGGATGCATTGGTCGAAGCGCTCGGCTTTACGGATGTCAGCAAGGTAGACTCAAACCCAATGCTTCGTATTTGCAGGCTTCCCAGGGAAATGACCATAAATGAGCTGGCCCGGCATTTTAAGTCCGCCGTAAACGCGGGAGCTGTTCAAATTTGCGGCAAAGCTCCGGAACAAATTAGGAAAGTGGTGCTTCTTGGCGGCATGGGCGGCGCTCTTATGGATGAAGCGATGGCAAGCGGCGCCGATGTATACATGCTCGGCGAGTTGAATCATCATCAGGGGCTGTATATGCAGGTCATGGGTGGTTGTGCGCTTACGGCCGGGCACTATGAAACAGAAGTTCCTGTTCTTAAAAAAATCCAGCTGTATTTACAAAACCGCTTATTTCATGTAAAATATAACGATAGTATTAAGGTTACAGATATACATACGGGGCCTTTTACTGTAATATGCTGATTTATGATGGTTTGTATAGCCTTAAGCCGTACGAACTTTTGTATTCTTAAGGAGGATTTTAATGGAACAGCTTAATATGCTGCTCTCATATCAGGAGCTTGATCTGCAGGCAGCCCAAATCGAAGGCAAGCTGAAGGATTCACAGGTGCGCCAAAGGCTGGTCAAAGCAAGAAATTATCTTGTGGAATCTCAAAAGCGTTTGCAGCGATATGACTCGGATATCAACGAGCTGCAGATGTCCCTGAAGGCAGCCCTTGGCAGATATGAGGAGAGCGCAGAGGTCCTTGAGGACATAAACTCGGCGATTGAACACATGAATGAAAACAGCTCGCTGAAGGAAGCCGACATGCTCAAGCGCAATGTAAAGGAACAGCAGAACAACCTGGCGCGCCTTGAGAAGGATATCAAGATGATCATGGAAAACCTTGAAAAGATGGAATCCCAGATCAAGAGCATGGCCGCAAACATACCGAAGGTTAGAAAAGATTACGAAGAGCTGAAAAAGGTTTATGACAAAGAACACAATGCCGTGATGGAAGAGGTTGAGCCAATCAGGCAGAAGCTTAGTGAACTTGAGAAAAAAATTGATAAAAATACTGTGGCAAGGTTTAAGAAAATAAAGAAGAGCCATGCGATACCGGTTGTGGAAATGATGGGTTCAAAGTGCACGGGCTGCAATATGGACTTGTCCTCGGTGATGGCAAAGAAGGTTGCGGAAAGCAATACATTGCTGGAGTGTGAAAACTGCGGCAGGATGCTGTATGTAAAAAAATGATGGCGAAATACTATCAAGTATGATATGATGCTTTATGCGAGCTGGCCAGGTGACCGCCCGGAGGAAAGTCCGGGAGGAAAGTCCGAGCTCCACAGGGCAGGGCGCTGGATAACATCCAGTGGAGGCGACTCCAAGGAAAGTGCAACAGAGATATACCGCCTGCTTTATTTGCAGGTAAGGGTGGAAAGGTGAGGTAAGAGCTCACCAGCCCTTCTGGCGACTGAAGGGCTCTGTAAACCCCGCCTGGTGCAAGACATGCGGAAAATGAATGGACGGCCCGTCCGTTTTCCGCGATAGATCGCTTGAGCCCGACTGGCAACAGCGGGCCCAGATAGATGGTCACCCACGACAGAACTCGGCTTACGGCCAGACTTGCAAAATAATCATGGAGAACGCGTCCTCGCGAGGGCGCGTTTTTCTTATATTATGCTTATCCATACCAGGCCCCGATGCCGGGATGAGGGGTTCTATGACTCGACGGGGGTTAATACACAAGCAAATCCCCACTGATTCACTCGGCAGGGGTTCTCTGCAATTTATATAACGCACTGTAAAAGCGAAACCCCGGTTGGAGCACGAGCCACACAGGAGCGAGTCCAACCGGGGTTTCAAGACTACTTGACAATCGAAGATTGGCAACGAAATGTTTTAGTACATTCCGCCCATTCCGCCCATACCGCCTGCGGGTGCTGCGGGCTCGGGAGCGGGGATGTCGGAGACCAGCGATTCTGTCGTCAGTATCATCGCCGCGATACTGGCCGCGTTCTGCAGCGCAGAGCGTGCGACCTTGGTCGGGTCGATGATTCCCTTATCAACCATATCGCCGAAATCATTCTTCAGCGCGTCATAGCCGAATCCGGGCTTGCTGGCTGTGCGGATGCGCTCGACGATGACGGAACCCTCCACGCCTGCATTGATTGCGATCTGTCTTACGGGCTCTTCAAGAGCGCGGAGCACAATCGAAACGCCGGTCTTATAGTCGCCCTCGGCGCCATTCATGAGTGCTTCGACATTCTTGCTCGTATTCAGGAGCGCTACTCCGCCGCCGGGTACGATACCCTCTTCGACCGCGGCGCGGGTTGCCGCAAGAGCATCCTCAATGCGGAGCTTGCGTTCCTTCATCTCCACTTCGGTGGCTGCGCCGACATTGATGACGGCTACGCCGCCTGCGAGCTTGGCAAGGCGCTCCTGGAGCTTCTCGCGGTCGTAATCCGAGGTTGTTTCCTCGATCTGGCTGCGGATGGACGATATGCGTGCCTTGATTTCAGACGGATTTCCGGCGCCCTGCACGATTGTGGTCGTATCCTTCGTTACCTTGATCTGGCGGGCTGAACCGAGCATGTTCAGGGTTGTCTCCTTCAATTCAAGACCGAGCTCGTCGGAGATAACCTGGCCGCCGGTAAGGATCGCGATATCCTGCAGCATTGCTTTGCGGCGGTCGCCGAAGCCGGGAGCCTTGACCGCAACGCACATGAATGTGCCGCGCAGTTTGTTCAGAACCAGCGTAGCAAGGGCTTCGCCCTCGACATCCTCGGCAATGATCAGGAGCTTTTTGCCCTGCTGTACGATCTGTTCAAGCACAGGAAGTATTTCCTGGATGTTGGTAATCTTCTTTTCTGTGATGAGTATCAATGCATCATCCAGAACGGCTTCCATTTTGTCAGTGTCGGTTACCATGTAGCTGGATGCGTAGCCCCTGTCAAACTGCATGCCTTCAACCACGTCCAATTCGGTCAGCATGGTCTTGGATTCCTCAACGGTAATTACGCCGTCATTGCCGACCTTTTCCATCGCTTCGGCTATCAGTTGGCCGACTGTCTCGTCATTGGCGGATATGGCTGCGACCTGTGCGATTTCCTTCTTTCCTTCAACAGGCTGACTGATGGCGCGGAGAGCTTCCACGGCAGTGTCTACAGCCGCGCTGATGCCCTTTTTCAGTATCATCGGATTTGCACCCGCCGCCAGGTTTTTGAGCCCCTCGCGCACGATTGCCTGTGCTAGCAGTGTGGCTGTTGTCGTGCCGTCGCCAGCAACATCGTTTGTCTTTGTTGCGACTTCCTTCAACAGTTGGGCACCCATGTTCTGAAAGGGATCTTCAAGTTCGATTTCCTTTGCGATTGTTACGCCGTCGTTTGTGATGACAGGAGATCCGAATTTCTTGTCAAGCACTACATTGCGGCCCTTGGGACCAAGCGTTATTTTAACCGTATCGGCTACCGCATTGACGCCTGCTTCCAGAGCGGCCCTGGCGTCCTCGCTGTATTTAATTTGTTTGGCCATGATATGTCCTCCTTCTAAAATTACTCGGCGACTGCCAAGATGTCGCTTTGACGCACGATGATGAGCTCTTGTCCGTCAATTTTTACTTCGGTTCCGGCATACTTTGAATATATTACTTTGTCGCCGGCAGAAACATGCATTTTTACTTCCTTGCCGTCAACCACTCCTCCGGGGCCAACTGCTATGACTTCGGCAAGTTGGGGCTTTTCCTTGGCTGAGCCGGGCAATACGATGCCGCTGGCTGTCGTTTCCTCAAGCTCAAGGCTCTTTAATACAACGCGGTCAGCTAAAGGTCTGATTTTCATGGGTTACCTCCTTATATCAAATATAAATTGCTTTTCTTTGTTAGCACTCTAAATCAAGGAGTGCTAACCAAGGTATAGTTTATAAAAAATCGGTAAGAAAATCAATACTAAATTGGCAAATAACTCAATAAATATTGTATAATCCGATTAAATTTTATATTTGTTCACAATTTTGCGTCTGGTGATAGTATTATATATATTATCAATACTATACGTCTCATTATGGTATAATAATCGATCATGTAAGAAAGAGAAATTCGCTATGAACAAATGGGATCAGAGATTTATGGATATGACAGAGCTTGTATCGGAATGGTCAAGCTGCTATCAGCATAACCGCAAGATCGGCGCACTGGTCGTAAAGGACAAGCGCGTCATGACAACCGGCTACAACGGGGCTCCTTCCGGTATTCAGAGTTGTGTGGAAAAGGGCGAGTGCCTGCGCCGCACGCTCAATATTCCTTCCGGCACCATGCAGGAGAAGTGCTATGCGATCCATGCCGAGCAAAATGCAATTTTGCAGGCGGCACGCATAGGAGTCAGCATCAAGGATGCAACGCTTTACTGTACGCATCAGCCATGCGTCATATGCTCAAAGATGATTGTCAATGCCGGAATCAGCAGAGTTGTTTTTAAGTATGCGTATCCCGACGAGTTTGCGATGCAGATACTGACCGAAGCCGGCGTACAGGTTGATAAATTCGACGAGCTTGAATAAATATTATTTGAACTTGCCCAGAAGGCGTCCGAGGCTGTCCCTGGAGGTTCCCCAGGGCTTGTCCGCGTTCCTGTAGTCAAATTTCAGCGTGAAGTATTCAACTTCCCCGTCCAGGCGGGACAGGGCGGATTTTTCAATCGATGCCAGCAATCCCGCAAACTCCGCGTATTGCTTGCTGCCAAGTTCTCCGCGGGCTGTTTCCAGCATGCTCCTGAAGTGGCCGAGGCAAAAGCCGCGGGAGCCCTCGAACAGGCTGCGGAATTCCTTTTCCTTTTTCCACATGCGTATGATCGTCTGCATATATCGCTCCATATGCCTGTCGATGTCATCGCAAAGCGCGCAGCTTGTGCTGATAGCCTCAAGCTTCTCTACGATCTTTTTGGACGCCCGTTCCGAGTCATTCCTCTCCAAACCTGTCATCAGAGATTGTAATTCCGGTTCCAACTGCTCCATAACATATCTGAGCCGCGTATGTGCGGTCAATGCAAGCGGCAGTTTCTTTTCATTTTCATATAGCATCGAAAAATGAGCAGGGCAGAAACCCTCCTTATTCGTTCGGATTCTGTTTGCAGGCTCCATGACCGAGTCGCCGATATAAAAATCAAGGAATTTATTTTCCAGATGCGCTCTGATATCGCACAGCGGGCATTCCCCGTCATTCCTGTATGCATCCCAAATCGGTATCGTATCTATGTGATAATGCATATTGTAACTCCCGTATCATATTATTATGTATCCATACATATTTATTAATGCCATAAATTCTGGGAGGCGCGAATCATGCGAAAAGGGTTCAGGAGCACCAATCCCGCAAGGGTCGTTACGGTAATGCTGCTGATACTGATCACGGTATTAGCGGCATGGCTGGCAGCTGGGGATAAGGCCGGGAAGTTCATAGCGGATAAAATTATAGCACCTCTGAAGGGTTCGGGCAATACCGTGCCGTCTCCGACGGCCCTGGCGGCTGAGCCGGCAGTGACGCCGGATGCGGCGGGCTCCGGTGCCGGCAAGATTACAAGGCAGCTTAAATACGATTCATTCAATATCCATGCGATTCAGCTCGGCGTGTTTTCAATGCAGGAAAATGCGGTGTATCAGGCGCAGGCGGTCAAATCAAGGGGAGCTGCGGGCTACATATTAACGGACAACGACATGTACCGTGTGCTTGCTACGGTATTTTTCAATCGCGACGATGCGGTCAATGTCAAGGACAATCTGATCGAGAACCAAGGAATAGATGCATGTGTGAAAGATATGGCGGTGGCAGAACTGGCGCTCACCATAACCTCGGAAGAAAGCAATATTGTGTATATTGATACTGCGATCAAATCATGGCTTCAATCCGCCCGGGATCTTTCAAATCTGGACAGGGGCTTTGACAGCGGTCTTGTGACCAGGACACAGGCAATGAGCAGCCTGCTGGAGATACAATCTTCGCTCGACAATTGCAATGAATCTTTGAAAGGCCTGGGCGCCGATAACCGGATCATTCAAAGTATGCAGGAGGAACTCGGTATCCTGTCGGGTGAATTGGAAGCGCTCAATGATTCATCGCTCAGCGACGCGAGCTTTTCATCGCAGCTTAAATATGTATTGATCGATGTGCTGTGGCGCTATGGGAATTTTGCTTCCAGTATAAAATAAATAGAAATGCCATAATCAACCTATCATATAATACCATAAATGTTATGGTATTTTTTCATATCCATATCATGCATGTTGCCAATGTGAAAATATGATGATCTTTCGACGTATTTGATTATTTTTGATGTATTATGCCGAACACTGTGATATAATATCGCAGGCTTGACTCGTTAATATTTTGACAATCAAAATTTCAGGAGGAATTTTAGATATATGGACGAAAAACAGAAATTTGAAAAGCTTGCCAATATCATCACCGAACTGAAAGGCAAGCCGGGACCTCTGATGCCGGTCATGCAAAAAGCACAGGAGATATTCGGCTATCTATCGTATGAAATACAGAAGTTTATAGCCGAAGGGCTTGATGTGCCTATGACCGAAGTTTACGGAGTGGCAACTTTCTATTCCCAGTTCAATCTTGAAGCGCTGGGTGAACACAAGATAGGCGTATGCCTAGGCACGGCATGCTATATCAAAGGCGCGCAGGCCATTATGGAAAGGCTTGAAGAGGAACTCGGCATTAAAGCCGGACAAACCACGAGCGACGGAAAGTTCACATTGATAGGCACCAGGTGCCTTGGCTGCTGCGGCCTTGCGCCGGTCATCATGATTGATGACGATGTATACGGCCAGTTGACGCCCGAACAGATTCCGGAAATACTGAAGAAATATTAACCATGGTGTAAGGAGAGAATTATGAATTTGGAAAATCTGAAAAAGATCAAAGAAAACACCGTGGCCGACGCATATCTTGATGATTCACGCAAAGGTACGCGTGTCGTAATCGGAATGGCCACATGCGGCATCGCCGCAGGAGCCAGCCCCGTATTAGCATATTTTACCAGCGCCGCCAAGGGCGACGCTTCGATCAAGGTCTGTACGACCGGGTGTATCGGAACATGCCGCCTGGAACCGATTGTGGAGGTTTACAGACCGGGCGAGGGGCGCACCACTTATGTTCTTGTCGATCAGAAAAAAGCCGAAAGAATTTTCCAGGAGCATATCAAAGGCGGAAAAATCGTACAGGAGTACACGGTGGGGGCCGCCGAAGGCGAAAAGGCCAGAAGCATAGACGAAATCAGTTTCTTTAAAAGACAAAAAAGGGTTGTGCTGCAAAACTGCGGTATCATCAACCCTGAAGATATCAATGAATATATCTCGACCGGCGGATACCAGGCGCTTGAAAAGGTGCTTGGCTCAATGAGCAGAATGGACGTCATCGATGTTCTTCTCGAGGCCGGTTTGCGCGGGCGCGGCGGTGCCGGATTCCCGACGGGCCTTAAGTGGAAGCTGACAATGGACGAGCCCAACCCCAAGTATGTTGTGTGCAACGCCGACGAAGGCGACCCCGGCGCATT
>Ga0123334_1001953_pt1 | contig 24705 bp, 22 predicted proteins | sample BiotimSIPDNA_FD_89706 | JGI IMG/M metagenome (GOLD analysis project Ga0123334, IMG submission 89706) | Anaerobic biogas reactor microbial communites from Washington, USA - Biogas_R1 time_0 SIP DNA | ecosystem: Engineered > Bioreactor > Anaerobic > Unclassified | place: Washington, USA... | reverse complement strand
GCCATGGGCCAGGAAACACAGTCGGTTCACGTTGTTATTCGAAGGATATGCAATGCTGATTCTGGCCGACATGCCGATATTGAAAGCCAGCAAAGTACTGCGCTGCAACGAAAAATCGTTAACTCGAATGATGCGGTACTGGGTGCAAAAAGCTGTTGATTCAGATGATCTGAGCCAAGTAACAGCACTGAGTATCGATGAGACCTCCTTCAAGAAAGGGCAGAGCTATGTCACCGTCATCGTAGATGCGGCGGCCAGGCGTGTAATCGATGTGGAAGAGGGGCGCAGCGATCAGACTGTTGTTGATTTTTCATACAAGCTTGAGGCCAAAGGCGGGTTGTGCGAGAAAGTCACCTTTGTGACCAGCGATATGTCGACAGCGTATATGAATGGGATACGAGAGTGCTTCCCTTACGCGAAGCTGACAATAGACAAGTTCCATGTTAAAAAGCTTATGTTGGAAGCCATGGATGATGTTCGCCGGGCTGAGCAGAAGGAACATAAGAGCAAAGAGCTTCTAAACAGCAGAAAACTCTTGATGATACCGGAAACACGGCAGAGTGAACAGCAACGGTTACGCGTAGCAGAACTGTCCAAACAATATCCCAAGACGGGCCGAGCCTTTAGAATGGTTCAGAGTCTAGATCTCATCTACTCTAGCAACAACGTTACTGAAGCTAAAGAAAAATTCGATAGTCTTTACAGCTGGTTGAGAAAAAGTAGACTTGAACCAATGAAAAAAGTGGCTTTGACCTTAAAAAAACACATTGCGGAAATACTCAATATATTCACTTCCAGATTGACCAATGCAATCTGTGAGGGTATTAACAGTATGATCCAAGCTGCTAAGCGTAAGGCCAGAGGCTACCATACGATCATTGGATATACTTGTATGATTTATCTCATCGCTGCCAAACTCCGAATGGCTTGCCCTAATCCATTACGATAATTGGAGTAGAACCAAATGCAAAACATATATTGACAAGATATTTTGGCTGTGCTATATTGCGATAAACCGATGAACGAGAGTAGTAGTTCCTTGCAGCTGAGGGCACAGAGAGCCGCCGACGGTGGAAAAGCGGTACCGAGGCTAGGAGCGAATGGACTCGCGAGGGCAAACCGAAAGAGCCTGCGGCTCAAGTAGGGGAGACGGGGATGGATTTCCGTTATCATTATCCTGCGTATGGTAGTACGCGTGAGTGGATGCGCGAATAATGCGCGTCAAGCCGGGTGGCACCGCAGGAGCGATCAATGCTCTTGTCCCTGCAAAAAGCAGAGACAAGGGCGTTTTTATTTGCCCTTGTCGAGGTAAAATGCCGAAAGGAGAATGTTAAATGGAAGACCGGAAAATCCCCTACAAAATTTATCTCGAAGAAGATGAGATGCCTAAGGCATGGTACAATCTCAGAGCCGACATGAGGGTAAAGCCCGCCCCGCTGATACACCCGGGCACGAAGCAGCCGATGACGGCGCAGGAGTTGGAAGTCGTGTTTTGCACTGAGCTAGTAAAACAGGAGCTTGACGACACAACGCCTTTTATCGAAATACCGCAGGAAATCAGAGACTTTTACAAAATGTATCGCCCGTCCCCGCTGGTCAGGGCATACTGCCTGGAGGAAAAGCTGCAAACCCCCGCGAGGATATACTACAAATTCGAGGGAAACAACACAAGCGGCAGCCATAAGCTCAATTCCGCGATAGCCCAGGCGTTTTACGCAAAAAAGCAGGGCCTTACCGGACTGGCGACGGAAACGGGAGCGGGACAGTGGGGAACGGCGCTGTCGATGGCCTGCTCGTATTTCGGACTTGACTGCCTGGTGTATATGGTCAAGGTTTCCTACGAGCAAAAACCCTTCAGGCGTGAGGTCATGCGTACCTACGGCGCGACAGTCACTCCCTCGCCCTCTGCGGAGACTGCCGTGGGACGGAAAATCCTCGCGGAGCATCCCGATACGACAGGAAGCCTCGGCTGCGCTATTTCAGAGGCGGTCGAAACGGCTGTCTCGAAAGAGGGATACCGCTATGTTCTGGGCAGCGTTCTCAATCAGGTGCTGCTGCATCAGTCGATAATAGGGCTCGAAACAAAGGCCGCGCTCGATAAATACGGCATCAAGCCGGATATCATAATAGGCTGCTCGGGCGGCGGATCAAATCTCGGAGGACTCATCGCCCCATTCATGGGAATGAAGATAAAGGGCGAGAGCGATTGCCGCATAATAGCGGTAGAACCCGCCTCCTGCCCGAGCTTCACTCGGGGCAAATACGCGTATGACTTCTGCGACACAGGCATGATAACCCCGCTCGCCAAGATGTATACGCTCGGCAGCGGCTACATTCCCGCGCCGAACCACGCCGGGGGCCTGCGTTACCACGGCATGAGCACCACGCTCTCGCAGCTTTATCACGACGGCTATATGGAAGCCGTAGCGTTGGGGCAGACATCCGTATTCAAGGCGGCGGAAGAGTTCGCGCGGGTGGAGGGAATACTTCCCGCGCCGGAGAGCAGCCACGCGATAAAGGTCGCCATTGACGAAGCGATGAAATGCAAAGAGACGGGCGAGGAAAAGAACATCGTCTTCGGGCTCTCGGGCACCGGTTATTTCGATATGAAGGCTTACGAAAGCTACCATGACGGGAAAATGACGGACTATTGCCCGACGGACGAGGAGATAGCCGCGGGCCTGGCCGGGCTTCCCGAGGTCTGAAATTCACTCAAAATAAACAGCTGTCGAAAATTGAACCGCGTTCATTTTCGACAGCTGTTTTTCCGCGCCGCTTGTCAGCTGAACTTTAATCGTGACTCAAGTATATCCACTGCGTCGAGATAGCCCGAAAAGTGCCGTCCGCTTATCGTGGCCACGCAGGCGGAGGAGACATAGGATATTCGGCGGTAAGGCTCTCTGGCGGAAATATCCGATATATGGACCTCGACCGCAGGAAGGCCGACAGCCTTAAGCGCGTCCGGTATCGCTATGCTCGTGTGCGTGTAAGCGGCGGGATTTATTATTATGCCGTCCGCTTTTTTATAAGCGGACTGTATCGAGTCTACTATATCACCCTCGTGATTTGACTGGTAAAATTCAGCGGTGATATTTTTCCGGCCGCAATAGTCCGAGATCAGCTTCTCCAGCTCCGCGAGAGTTCCGGAGCCGTATATTTCGGGCTCGCGCACTCCGAGCATGTTAAGATTAGGTCCGTTTATTATAAGCAGCTTCACAGTCCGAGCTCCTCCTTAATCTTCAGGGCGGTATCATAGGACGAATCGTTAAAAAACGAGCAGTCGCTCCATGCCTCGTACAAAGGCTGCCTTCGGCGGTAGAGTTCTTCGGTACCGAGCGACTGCGATAACGGGCGGCCTTTTGTCGTAAGACTTCCGATATCTGCGTTTATCAGCACGACGGTGCTGTTTTGCATAAGCAGATCACGGTTTTCCGGCACGGTGACGACGCCTCCGCCCGCGGCGATTATTATCCCGCTCTCCTTTGAAACCTCTCTTAGCACGTTCGTTTCCTGCGTCCGGAAATATTTTCCTCCCTTTGAGGCGAATATCGAAGATATATCGGTGCCCTCTGCCTGTTCGATAAGCGCGTCCGTATCGATCAGACGGCGGCCGGTCAGCCTCGCCAGATACTTGCCGACCGTCGTCTTTCCGCTTCCCGGCATGCCGATTAAAGCGATATTTTTCGTCTGTCGGGATAATACGCCCGTTATTTGAGCAATCAGGCTATCCGGAACGGATCTGCCGAGAAAAAGCTCGGCAGCCGCCTTGGCCTGGGCGACGAGCATTCTAAGACCACCGCGACACGGTATATTCAGCCGCTGCGCATCGAGCAGCAGCTTTGTTTTTGCCGGGTTGTATATCACATCCAGCACAAGCCGGCATCTTTCGAATCTTTCGAGCTCCAAAAGAGAAGAACCGTTATCGGGATACATTCCGACGGGGGTCGTGTTGACAATCAGCCGGGTGTCGTAATGCTTAGAAATGCTGCCGTAATTATCGCTGCCGGTTCTCGAGACGATTACTACCGGGTCCGCCCCGGCATCGCGCAGGACCGCCGCGGCTGTTTTAGAGGCCCCGCCGCTTCCGAGTACAAGGGCTTTTTCTCCGGCCGGCAGGTGCCTGTCTTCTCCGAGCATAACGGAAAATCCGTAATAATCGGTGTTGTCGCCGTAATAAGTGCCGTCAGGTCTGCGAAGAACCGTGTTCACGCATCCTATCGATTTCGCGCGAGCGGACAACTCGGAGCAGTAGGGCACGGCATCGAGCTTATAAGGTATCGTCACGTTAAAGCCCCGCAGATCGTTTTCACGAAAAAATTCATCGAGCCGCTCGGGCTCCAGAGGGTACAGGCCGTACTCGTAATCGCCGAGCAAGGCGTGGATGCGCGGTGAAAAGCTGTGCTCCAGCCGCCTGCCTATAAGACCGAATTTTTCCATGCCCTCTCTCCTTTATCCGTCCCGTAAGGGGAAGCCTCTTATAGTCCGCCGGGCGCCGCGCTAAACCGTTTCGGAGTAGCTGCCCAGATATTTCATAGACATGCACATTCCCTCGATGTCGCTGAAAAGCTGTGTGAATTCATCCGAATATACCGAGGTTTCCAGGTCGAAGTAGAACATGAATTCGAAATCGGTGTTCGGCAGGGGTCGGCTTTCAAGCTTTATAAGGTTAATTCCAAGCGCAAAAAAGCGCGAGAGCACCATGTAGAGCGAGCCGGGCTTATGCGGAAGAACCATCATTACGCTGGTCTTGTCCGCTCCCGGGTATATCTCGAGTTTTTTGGATATGCAGATGAAGCGTGTGAAGTTGCTGCCCCGGTCCTGCACGGACTCTCGCAGACAATCCAGTGAGTATATTTCGGCGCAGGCGCGGGAGGAAAGGGCCGCCGCGTCGTTTCGTCCCGACTCAAAAACCAGCCGCGCGGCCTCGGCGGTGTTTTCACAGGGGGTTATTCTGACGCCGCCCAGACTTTTGAGAAAATCTCCGCACTGGGCTATAGCCTGTTCGTGAGAAAAGATCTCTTTTATCCCCTCAATATGCGCGCCGCGGCGGGCCAGCAGGCAGTGATCCACCTTAAGCCTCGTGCTGCGGACAATGCTGAAATCATACTTCATCATAAGGTCGTAGATCTTGTTTACAGAGCCGGCCGTGCTGTTTTCAAGCGGCAGCACGCCGTATCGGCAAAGACCGTTTTCTATGGCGGAAAAAACGCCTTCGAAGGAGTTAAAATACATTATGCTCGCGGCGGGGAAGAGCTTTTGGCAGGCCTGCTGAGAATAAGCACCCTCCACTCCCTGGCAAGCCACCAGAGGGCGGGCGGGGAAAAGCGGCTCGGTGTTTTCGATGGCGCGCAGGATCTTGTCCTTAAGCTCCGATTCACCGGGAAACAGCTTTCTCTGGTATGAACGGCTAAGCTCGAAAATCAAGGTAAAAAGCGCGTCCGTATAGTTTGCCAGCTCAGGCCCGACAAGTTCGGCTATCGCGGTGCGCTTTTCACGCTCGCGCTTCGGGTCATATGTCGGAATGCCGTTTTTCGCTTTATAAGATGCTATGTCCGCGGTTATGTCCATACGCTCCCGGAAGAGCCGTACCAATTCGCTGTCTATAGCGTCGATACGGTTTCTGTAATCGGTAAGATCCATTTATAATACTCCTTATAGATATTTTCTGTATTCGAGCAGTGAGTCGTATACCGCGATGGCGGCCGCGGCTTCCACGCATGGCACGGCTCTGGGTACTATGCAGGGATCGTGCCTTCCGCCGATAGTGATATCGGCTTGCTTCATACGGGAAAGGCTGACGGTCCTCTGGGTTTTCGCGATTGAAGGAGTGGGCTTGAAGGCTGTCCTGAAAATGACCGGCATGCCGGAGGATATGCCGCCGAGTATTCCGCCGTGATTGTTTGTAAGCGTTCTTATCACCCCGTCAGCGACAGTGTAGCTGTCGTTATGAGCGCTTCCGGGCATTAAGCAGCCGGCGAAGCCTGCGCCGAACTCTATGCCGCGCACTGCCGGTATTGCAAAAACAGCGGCGGATATTCTGTTTTCAAGACCTTCGAACATAGGCTCGCCGACACCGGCCGGCAGATCGATGATCGCGCATTCCACGATTCCGCCGACGGAATCTCCCTGCGATTTCACACGCTCTATCAAAAGCGCCATTTTTTCTGCCGCAGCGCCGTCAATTACAGGCAGAGCGTTTTCCGACACCGCCTTAAAATCCGAGGGGGAGACCGAGACAGGGTCAAATCTTTTGTCCGCTGCCTCGCCGATTCTTTCTATATGAGCGCCGACGCGCACGCCCTCGTCTTCGAGCAGCTGCAGGCAGACCGCTCCCGCGATGCAAAGCGGCGCCGTGAGCCGTCCGGAAAAGTGCCCGCCGCCGGAGCTGTCCTGTGCGCCTTTGTATTTAACCTGCGCGGTGTAGTCGGCATGTCCGGGCCTTGGTGTGTCGGAAATGGCCGTGTAGTCGGCGGGACGAATATCCTTGTTTTCTATAACGGCGGCGAGCGGCGCTCCGCAGAGCCGTCCTCCCGAAAGGCCCGACAGTATCCGAACCCTGTCCGGTTCTCTTCGCGCGGTTGACAGCGGGGTTTTTCCGGGCGCGCGTCTTTGCATAAAGGCATCGATCGCGTCCATATCCAGTTTGCGGCCCGCGGGCAGCCCGTCTATTACAACGCCTATAGCCTCGGAATGCGACTGACCGAATACGGATACGCGAATGTTTTTCCCCCAGCCTGAGCTCATATGTTCATACCTCCGTGATTTCGACTTTCGCGCCCAGCGCACAAAAATCCTCAAAGAACTTCGGATAGGATTTCGCGACGGCCTGCGCGCGCTCGATTATTACGGGTCCGGTGCAGATTACGGCAGCCACGGCGGCCATCATCGCTATTCTGTGATCTCCGAATGAGTCCGTCGTGCCGCCCGCGAGCGTCCTCCGGCCTGAAATGATCAGCATATCATCCCTTTGGGCGGCGTTCGCGCCGAGTAATTTGAGGGTTCTGCCGACGGATAAAAGTCTGTCGCTTTCCTTAAACCTGAGCCTGCCTGCGTTCTTGATGATCGTTGTTCCGTCGGCGGAAGCAGCAGCTACGGCAAGAGCGGGAACAAGATCGGGTATTTCGCCCGCGTCTATCTCAATCCCCTTAAGACGCCCGCCGGGATTGACGGTGACGCTGCTTTTTCCGGCCGAAATATCGGCGCCGAATCGGGACAAAAGCTCCAGTATGGCACGGTCGCCCTGCTTCGAGTCCGCGGAAAGGCCCAGACAGGTGAGCCCCGAGCCGCCTGCGGCCGCCGCGCACAGCCAGAAAGCGGAGTTTGACCAGTCGCCCTCAACGGTTACGCTGCCGGGTGAAATGTATTTTTGCCCTCCCGGTATGCTTATCGTATTATCCCGCCAATATGCCTTTATACCGAAGCTCCTTACCGCCTCGAGCGTGAGAGAAATATAGCTTTTTGATTCGGCGGCGCCGGTTATCACGATCACGCTGTCCGAGTCAAGCATCGGAAGAGCGAAGATGAGGCCCGAGATATACTGGGACGAAATGCTCCCGGGTAAGGTATAGCGGCCGGGACGAAGAGCGCCGCCGACAGAAAGCTCAGATGTGCCTTTCGCGCCGATAACGGCACCGTGTTCCTCAAGGACGTTCCAGAAGACCTCCATAGGCCGCTCGGGAAGCCTTCCCCCCAGTATAAAGCGAGAGGGCAGACCCAGAGCGCAGGCGACGGGGAGAAGGAACCGGTAGGTTGAGCCGCTTTCGCCGCAGTTGAGCACACGCTCGGTCATGTATTCGGATATGCCGGACGGAGATGTCGCATAGCCGGAGGGCACGCGTGCAACGCGCGCGCAAAGCGAATTGAGACAGGCGGCGGTGGCCTCTATGTCTTCCGAGGAATCGGGACAATTAACGGACGTATCGCTCCCGGAAAGAGCGGAGCATATGAGCAGCCTGTGGGCCTGAGACTTGGAAGCGATGGCGTTTATCCGACCGCCTATATGAGCGGATAAAACAGCGGCTTTCATAAGGTCGCTCCTTTCAAAGTCCGAGCCGGAGAAATTCTGCGGCCTCCCCGAGCGCTGTTTTTCTGAGCACGCATCGGCCTATGTCTTCGGGTACGACAAGAGTTATGTGCGATGAGCCGCGCTTCTTATCGGATAAAACGGCCTCAAACAGTTCCTCCGCTCCCAGTGCGGTCGTTGTGGGAAGGCGGTATCTCAGAAGCGTTTGTTTGAGCAAAGCGGGGCAGTGAGGTCCGCACAGCCCCATTTTTGCCGAGGCGGCGGTGATTACGGACATTCCCGCGGCCACCGCGCTGCCGTGCGAGACACTGTAGCCGCTGCATTTTTCTATCGCGTGACCGAAGGTATGCCCGAAATTCAGCAGCTGCCTTATGCCGTTGTCCCGTTCGTCTTTTGCGACGATATCGCTTTTTATTTTTACGCAGCGGAAGATGAGGTCTGCAAGATCGGCAGCGTCGGTCGGGTGCAGCTCGTAAAACATTGCTCTGTCGCAGATCATCGCGTATTTAATAATCTCGGCGAAGCCGTCTGACAGCCGGGGGGCAGGCAGGGTATCCAGCGTATCGGTATCGCATATGACCAGCTCCGGCTGATAAAAGGTCCCGGCGAGGTTTTTGCCCGCCTCCAGATCTATGGCGGTCTTGCCGCCTACGGAGGAATCGACCGCGGCGAGCAGGGTGGTCGGCAGCTGGATCAGTTTAATGCCGCGCAGATATACCGAGGCGGCAAAGCCCGCAAGATCACCCGTAACGCCTCCGCCGAGAGCAAAGATCGCATCGGTGCGCAGCAGCCGGTTATTCGCCAGAAAGTTCAGCAGTGAAACGAAGGAAGCAGCGTTTTTTGTACGCTCGCCGTTTTCAAAGACATATTTAAACGTCTCAAAACCGGCTTCCTTCAGGGAAGACTCAAGAGTTCCCGCATAAAGCCCGTCGACAATGTCGTCCGTTACGATGACCGCCCGGCAGGGAGCGATAACCCGCGAAACCAGCTTACCGGCGTTTTTTAAAAGTCCGCCGCCTATCTCAACGCTATATGTCCTGCCAGGTGCTGCGACTTCAACTGTTCTCATCAGCCGTCAACCTCCTCTTTGCGCATCCTGCCCTCATCGAGCAGCTGCCTTAACAGAGCTGGGTCGCAGGAGGCGAGCGCGGCTCTGTATCGGCTCATCGCGTCGATGAAGATATCGAGCTCGCTAATCAGATTGTCACGGTTTTCAATAAAAAGCGCGGTCCACATGTCCGGGTCCAGCCAGGCTACCCGTGTAAGGTCCCTGTAGCTGCCCGCGGAAAAGCCCTTATGCGATCCGGCAGTCGGGCTTTTTATATAAGCGTTTGAGACGACATGAGCCATCTGCGAGGTAAAAGCGATCACCCGGTCGTGGTTTTCGGCCGTAGTGACCGATAATTGCCCGAAGCCCGCGGGAGTAATCAGCCGCTTTATTCGCTCCAGCAGCGCGATGTCATCGTATTTGTCGGGTACTACCACCATGCATGCCCCGTCAAAGAGATCAGCCCTGCTGCCGGCGAAGCCCGCGCGGTGCGTACCTGCCATCGGATGTCCCCCGACGAAGGTAAATCCGTATTCGCGAGCCAGGTTAAAGCCGGTCCGGCATATCATGCGCTTGGTTCCGCAGCAGTCGAGCACAAGAGTACCGGCTTCGATGAGAGGCGCCGCCGACCGAAGATAATCCGCCGCAGCCTGCGGATAAAGCGCTATCAGTATACAGTCACAGGACTTTATCGTTTCGGCGTTGAGCTCGTCATCTATCGCTCCGGATATCTTCGCTATATCCTCGATCTGCCGGGAAGCGTCAAAGCCGTAAACGGTCACGCCCTCGCTGCGCTTGTACGCTTTAGCCAGAGAGCCGCCTATAAGCCCGAGACCCGCAATGCCTATCGTCATTTTAAAATCGCCTCCCGCACACGCCGCACCTTAACTGCCAGCCTGTCAAACTGATCGGGGGTAAGTGACTGCGCGCCGTCGCAGAGCGCGTGCTCGGGATCGTTGTGTACCTCTATCATGAGTCCGTCCGCGCCCGCGGCCGCTGCGGCTGCGGCCATAGTCTCCACAAGACGCGAGATTCCGGTGGCGTGGCTCGGATCGACTACTATCGGAAGGTGGGTAAGCTCGCGCAGCATGGGGACAGCCGATAAGTCAAGCGTATTGCGGGTGTAGGTTTCGAAGGTGCGTATGCCTCGTTCGCACAGAATGACCCGCTCGTTCCCGCCGGCCATTATATATTCGGCGCTCATTAAAAGCTCCTTGAGCGTGTTTGCCAGCCCGCGTTTTAAAAGGATGACCTTGTTTGTCCTGCCGAGCTGCTTTAGCATGTCGAAATTCTGCATATTCCTGGCGCCTACCTGAATGACGTCCACATACCTGAAAAGCTCAAGGTCGTTTGCGTTCGTTATCTCGCTGACGATAGGCAGCCCGGTTTCCTTTTTAGCTTCCAGCAGAAGCTCGATTCCGTCGCCGTGAAGACCCTGGAAATCATAAGGGGAGGTGCGCGGCTTAAAGGCTCCGCCCCGCAGCAGCGTGGCGCCGGACTCCTTGACGCGCTTTGCCACGCCGATTATCTGATCGCGGGACTCTACGGAGCAGGGGCCCGCGATTATCTGGAAGTTTCCTCCTCCGATTAAAACTCCGCCTATGTCTATCACCGAGTCCTCCGCGTGAAACTTCCTGTTCGCGTTTTTAAAAGGCTCGCTGATCCTCTTGACGGATTCTATTATAGACAGGCTTTCGAGCAGCCCGATATCAACCCTGCTCGTGTCGCCTATCAAACCGAGGATTGTGTGAAACTTGCCCTCCGAAATGTGGACTTCCAGACCTATGTTCCTGAACCATTCGCATAAACTGTCCCGCTGCTCCGGTGTTGTACCCTGCTTTAATACGGCTATCATATCATTAACTCCTTAAATAATGAAGGGCCGCACAGAAGTGACTCTGTGCGGCCTTTACTTTATGACATATCGGAAGCTTAAACTGTCATAAGCAGAGGATTTGACGCAACACGAATCACTTTTACTTTGGAAACGGCAAAGTAAAAGTAAAAAAAGAAATATTCGGCTGCTATTCTGACAGCTGAATTCATGCGCCCGTATACCTCTGACTTCTATAGTAGGGGAATTTTAACATATGCGCTCATATGTGTCAAGACAATTTTGCCGGATATCGTTTCAGATATGCCCTCGCGGGATAAGTAAGGCTCCCGCATAGACGTAAAGGCTTACGCGGGAGCTTCGCTGACCTCCTAATAGGAGTCTGTGCCTTCCGAAAAATCCAGGATCTCCGAGGTAGTCATCGTCACGCCGCCATCCGGTTCGGCTATTCCGTCAGAAGGCTCCGGATTATCGGTCATCCTTGAGGGCGCGGAGGCATCGCCGCCGGCAAACGGCAGCGGAGAACGCTTTTTCGGGGTATATCTTTTTACGTTTTCCTTAGAATCTGATGTTTTGTCTTTTTTTTCGGAATATGAGCAGTTCATAATTTCTACCTTTTTCAAATACCGGTCAGTTTGTCTTCTTCGGCCCGGATCATTTTTTTCACCATTTGCCCACCGATGGGACCGCCCTCACGGCCGTTTATTCTGGATGGAATGTCGCCTTTATAATGATCGTTGTTTTCCTTTACAAACTGCGACATGCCGATTTCGGCCGCTGCTTCCATCTTGAGCTGCTTGAGCTTTTCGCTTCTCTCTTTGTTTTTCATAATCCGCTGCTCCTTTATTTTTTTTCGCGCTCAAGCGCGTATTGCGAAACGAGCTGTCTGCGGCGTGCGTTATTAATATGTGAATATAAATCCGTTATTATTAAAGTTAATTTTTATATTAATCTGCGCGGCGGTTTATCCTTTTGCGCCGTTTCTTAAAAGAAGACAGAAGGGACATCCGTATATGTGTATTTGAAATTAAAAACTGGAGATTCTTAAATCAACTTACAGTATCATTAGACCAATCTCTTTAGCTTTCGGAGGAGGTCGGATATGCCCGACAAACGCGTTATTAAAACAAAAAACAGCATCAGAACAGCGTTTTTATACCTGCTTGAGGATAAGGAGTTTTCAAAGCTGACCATCAGGGAGCTTGCGGAAACAGCGGGAATCAACAGGAAAACATTTTATCTTCACTATTCATCGCTTGACGACGTCATGGAAGAACTGCGGCGCGATATACTGCTGACTGCAGGCGGCATAATCGAAAAACTGGACTTTCTGTCCGCTGATTTCAGCGAAGAGAAGGCGGGAGCGGTGTTATCCGGGGCACTGAGCCGCAACAGAAAGCTTATGCGCAGGTTATTGGACTTGAAGAGATACGGAGAGCTGATTTCGGGCGTTCAAGGCAGCGTCCGGAATGCATTTGCGGAATACTATTCAACCACATACGGGCTGGATGAGGATATTCTGCGTGTATGCGCGGAATACCTGACCAGAGGTATGATGGGCGCATACAAGGCCTGGCTGGACGAGGAAGAGAAAATGCCCCTGCAGGAGCTGATAAAACTGATGTGCAGGCTGACAATGCCGGGGATCAGATCGGTGCTCAAAGAAGCCGCATTCATGAACTGAACCTGTAAATAAGCATCCCTTTCGGTCAGTAAAAACCGAAAGGGATGCTTTGTATGGGTGCTGTTTGTTCGGATGGTTCGCTCCCGGCGCCGATATCGGAGGTGCTATTTTTCGGGGGTATACAGCTCTGCCGTCAGTGTTGCCGGACCGTTGCCGGTTAAGCGGACATAGTAGACCTCGCCATACTCGGCATCAAGAGAAATCAGGCCGCGGCAGCCCGTTCCGATGTTGTTCGCGCCGATAATATAAAACTTAATGTCGAAAGAAGTACCCAGGGGCAGGTCTTCCTGTTCGTAGACAAAGTTGATGGACTCGCCGAATTCCAGACGCTTTTTGTCCGAACGCCCGAGTACGCGGTTGCCGGAATTGATTCCGTTATACCTTATCTCTGCCTCGATCGCGAACATTGTCATATCGGTTTCGTTAACTGCGTTCACTACGATGTTATAGCTTCTGGAAGCCTTTTCGGCAAAGCTTCTGCCGCATCCGCAGAGGAGTGAAAAAAGAAGAAGAAAAGGCAGAGCGGTACAGAGTATTCTTCTCTTCAAGGGTCACACCCTCTTAGTCAGACGATGCGTTCGAATACTTCCGCGCCGTGCTTGCATATGGGGCATATATAATCCGGCGGCAGCTCGTCGCCCTCATAGATATAGCCGCAGACAGTGCAGCGCCAGCCTTTGACGTTGGGCTTCGGGGCGGATACTTTGATGCTCGACTGATAGTAGGCGTAAGTTACGGGCTCATCGTCGGATAAGTCATCGCAGTCTGTCACATCGGCGAGAAACAGTGTGTGCGTGCCTATATCGGTGGCGGATATGACCTTAGCGCAGATATATGCCGTGGCATGCTTCGGGAATATTGCCAGTCCGTTTTCCGTTCGCCTGTAGTCGATGCCCGACATCTTGTCCGCGGATTTGCCGCTTTGCATTCCGAAGTGCCTGAAAACATCGAAGGGGGCATTTTTCGACAGTATCGTAGCGTTAAACACTCCCGTCGCGGCAATCATGTCGTGCGTCAGGTTCTCCTTATTTACAGCGACGGTGATGCGTACGGGCGAGCTTGTGACCTGTACTATCGTGTTTACTATGCACGCGTTGTCTCTGCCGTCCTGATTGGCGGAAAGGACGAACAGGCCGTAGGTCAGCTTGTAAAGAGCTTTTGTGTTCATAAAGTCACCTCCGGGTAAATTTTCTTTAGCTGCTATGCGCCTCATTATAACAAAGAGAACTATCGCATTCAACGAGAACATGTAAATTTGCCGCTGCGACGTCTGCCACGGACATTGCGGGGCGTACCCCGGTGGTATATACTTAAAATAATCGAACAAAAAGGAGGCAGTAAAAATGATAATTCGTTCCTCCGCCGCCGAGGAAAGAGCGCTATTAAAAACAGCCGATGCCATATGCGCCGCGGTGCGGACCGCGCCCAAAGCCTGCGGTATCGACCGCATGGATACCGCGATAGTGACGGGAACAGAGAAATCCGAAATCGCCGATGAGATGAGGCATATGAGCGAGGAGTACGGTGACTGGCACATGGCGCGCGACGCGCAGAACATAGACGTATGCGGGCTGGTGATCCTTATCGGCATACGGGAAGCCCCAAGGGGAATCGGCAGAGCCTGCGGACTGTGCCACTTTAAAGACTGTGCCGACGCTGTAAAAAACGGATCCGGCTGCGTATTCGACAGTCTGGATCTCGGAATAGCCGTAGGGAGCGCCGCTGCACTGGCGGCGGATATGCGAATCGATAACCGGATAATGTTCACGGTCGGGAAAGCAGCCGCCAAGATGGGACTTCTGGGCGATTGCGGCCTTATTATTGGCCTTCCTCTTTCAATAAGCGGAAAATCCCCGTTTTTCGACCGGGGCGTGGACGCTTAAAGCTTCTTATTTGCAAAATATGACAGCCGGGAAGCCTCCTGGGTTTCCCGGCCGATTTCCCGTCATTTTTCAGCGTTTTTTCTGCCGGCTTCGGTAATACATTGAGATAAATATCGGATGCAGCATCGTGAGAACGAACATAACGGCTATGGCAATGAGCACCGGAACATATACTGCCCACACAAAGGGGATCACCTGAAACTTTTTGTCGACAAAGTACCAGACGGCAGCGGCAATCAAAAATGAAATCACAAGATAAATGTAAGTAAATTTTTTAACCGGGTCAAAAAGCAGGCGATTGCATGATTTGCACTCGACTTTTTTAATCTTATCTCCGAGTCTGTAGGATACTTCGGCACCGCAGTTATGGCAGATCTGTTTCATTGCGCGCTTCCTCTCCGAATTATTCGCTGTCCCGTGAAATATCGCATTGACAGGGTAAGCGGAGTGCCGCGGATATCTTGCGTTTCCGGCCGATCCGAAATCGGAACGAGTTAATCGGCAACATATATCCGGCAGGTTCTGTATACCGTTTTATATGATGCGTCCGTCAGTGAGTATCTTACCGTATATGTGCCGGCGACATCGTACTGATAGTCTGTCTCAATTGAGATGAGATCTGTTGCGTCGGTGCCGATGGAGTCAGTGCCGGTAACCCCCGACATCAGATCGGCCATGGCTCCGCGGCGTATGTATATATCCTCGGCGCCCGATATCATCGGTTCCCCGTTGTTCCAGGGATTGTCCGGGTCGGGGTCGGTGGGGTCCCAGTTGCCTTCAAGAGGCATAGGCACAAATTGAGGCCAGCCCAGAGGGCCGGGGTCCTCGTCCCAATAAAAGACTATCTGTGTACCTTCGGGGCAGTTGTCATATATCCATTTGGCATTAATCACCTGTAATCTCACGCAGCCGCCGGATGCGGAGGTGCCCAGAAGGTTATAGTATTCCATATTGAGCGAATCCTTTGAGTTGGCAAAGGAAGGCACGGAATGGAAGAGGAAGTTGCCCGCTATATAGGTGGAATACTGTCCCCAGTAGTCACCCAGAAGAGCATGCATCTCCTTTTTATAGCCCGCATAGCATGTGTAATCCGGAGTCTTGTAGCCCGTAGAGCAGTAAAAAGCTTTTATGGGTACGCTGTAGCGGCCTTCGTCGTCTATTGTGTATATGGTTATGACATTGGCCTGCTTGTTGACGCGGATCTGGTAGATGAGCCGCTGCGGAAGATAGGACAAATCCTCCGGCAGACTGACCGTGACCCTGCAGCGCTGATATAAATTGCCGTCTGCCGTGCAGGCAGTTATAAGTGCGGTGCCTGCCGTATGGCCGTACACATAGCCTTCCCGGTCGACGGTAGCGACGACCTCGTCTCCGGAGGTCCATATCAGCTCAAGATCCTCGGGGAACACATCGGCTTTTATGTGGCGCCGCTGATTGACATACATCGGGAAAGCGGTGGCGCGCAGTCTGAGTTTCGGTTCAGGCTGCGGAGTCGGCGATATTGTGGGTTCATCCGAGGGAGCGGCGATAACTTCGTAATATGTAAGGCCGTCCGCTGCTATGGCAGGCGGTGCTATCTGCACATTCGACGAAGGAAGAGGCGGTTCGGTCTTGTCCGCGGGCAGCGCGTAGCTCGCCAGAACGGTCAGAGAAAAAACTAAAAGCACCAGCAATGCCGCGAACAAAAAAGTAAGCTGTTTCATGATAATTCCCGTTATATATAATTTATAAACCCGCAGCGCCGCTGCCGCTTATCAGGTCTGCCCCGGGGGGCGTTTTGTGCCCCCGGGACTCGTTTACGCGCATTTAAGGCGCTTTAAAATTCAGGCCGGGAAAGATTACGTTTTTTTCTCCATGGGAATATCGCCCAGGTTGACGCACTGTTCGGTGTCTACATCGAAGAAGTTTTTCCGCGCGAAACCGGGAGCGTCGATAGACACGTCGAACTTTCCAACAGGCAGGTCGCGGAACCAGAAGTCGCCGTATTCGTCCGTGACTGTCTCTATGATCTTGCCGCCGGATACGGCGCGGCACTTCGCGCCGATTATGACTTCTTTTTCCACAGGGTCATACACCGTGCCGGCGATAAACTGACCGGGAATATTGCGATAATATACTCTGGGACGGAGCCCTGCTTCGGGATTCATTACAACGGCTCCTCGGATAAGATCCGCCAGTTCTTCTTCCTCTCCGAAGCGCATAGCGTCCGTGGGGCAGTTTTCCACACAGCGGGGGAGCTTGTAGCCGACGTCCAGCAGATGAGCGCAGCCGGTGCATTTCTGGCTGATTTTAAGCTCCTTGTTAAAATAGATGACATCATAAGGGCATGCCTTGGCACAGGCCCCGCAACCCTTGCACTTATCGGGATCGATGATAACCAGACCGTCGTCGCGTTTATAGATCGCGCTTGCGCCGCAGCTTTCAATACAGGCCGGTTTCTCGCAATGGTTGCAAAGCTTCGCTACGTAATGCACCTTTACTTTGGGTATGGTTCCGCGCACATGATCTTCCAGCTTAACCCAAAACTGCCCGATTTCCGGCTGGGGTTTCGCGTAGGGAGACCAGTCGTTGCCGACATGCTCGTCCTTGCAGGCGAGCTGGCAGTTATAACAGCCGTTGCACTTTGCTACGTCGATGACAAAAACTTTTGACATTTAAGCGTCCTCCTTAATCAGCCAGCCGTCCAGGCATACACCGCAGGCCTCATCTACCTTGCGCGCGAAAGAATCGGGATGTTTTTTCTTCCAGGCGTCCATTTCCTCGTCGGTTACCTTCAGCGCCTCTACAAGGAAGCCCGAGACAACCATGCCCGTCGCGGTTTTTGATATGTTGTTGTGCGGCGTGATAAGGTTTATCGCGCCGCCGCGGTCGAGAGATTCGGCGTCGATGGGGTCAAAACGCGAGCCGTGATCGACATATACGACTCCCGGGATAAGCCTTTGCGTCAGGTAGGCGGCGCACAGCACAGTGCCGCGCTCATTGAATATCTTCACAATATCTCCGTGCTCTATTCCGCGTTCGGCGGCGGTTGAGGGATGTATCCACATGGGCTCGTACTGGTAGCCGTCCTTCGCCCGGATCTTCATCGTGGGAACCTCACGATTCCAGGTGATATCGTCCAGATTGGCGTGGAAGCGCCAGCGCCCGTGGTTGCTCATGCAAAGCAGCGGGTATTTATTTGCGCGCTCGGATGAAAGCGATTCGTCATGGCTGGGGCCCTTTTCGATCCACTTGGGATAAGGCGGCCTTTCGGGATCATCCGGGAAGTGTTCTTTGATTTTCGTTGAGGTAAATTCCAGCTTGCCGGTGGGGGTGGACAGCGGGTGATTTTCGGGATCCGCTGCAAAGGGATGTATGCCGACAGGCTGCTCGAGTATATCCTTCCTTACGGGTATGACAAATATGTCCTTTTTGTGGAAATCATCGTCTTTGTCCAGATGCGCGACTCCGGAGCCCTGCCAAAACAGCTCGATTACCCTTTCAAGAGCCTTGTCGTTGCCTGTGTAGGCCATGAACAGATCCTCGCTGATCTTCCTTGCAACCGCGGCGACGCAGTCGAAGTCGTTGAGGGATTCGCCGATCGGCGGGCAGGCGGGGTATTCATGGTATACGGAGGTGAATATGCCTCCGCCCGTGTCGTCGCATATATCCTCCATCTCAAACTTTGTCGCCACCGGAAGAATGATATCCGCCAGATAGCAGTCGTTTTCAAGCCAGGGCTGCTGAGCTACGATGCATTCGATCTCGGGGGAGCGGAATGCCTTAACGAAATTAAAGCCGTCATTCCAGCAGGTAACAAGGCAGGGAGAGTCAGTCCATATCATGTGTATACGGGAACAGCCGGGCCTGGGAAATTCGTGCTTTGTCCACTGCTGCTCGGCCGGTCCGCAGAAGGAGTGCAGGCCGTACCACTCTATTTTGTCTTTCAAAATGGCGTCGTGAACCATGCATTTGGGTATAGACTGCTGCGGTGCGATTTCGGTGGTCTTGCAGAGCTCAACGAGTTCCTCGATATTTTTCTGAGCTTCATTGAGCCTGTAACGGCCTTCTTCCTTGCCCTTTGTGAAAAACTCCGCGGCATCGCTGGAGGCTTTGTCTCCGGTTAGCTTGTTCGCGCCTTTTCCGCCCCCGGTTATAAGCTCTCTTTGTTTGCGGATGAGTTCCTCGTCCCGTTCGCTGCCGGCGGGGGGACGTACGATCTCACAGCGATGCGGGACGTTGATTATAGCCTCACCCTGATAGGGCACCGGATATATGTCTGTATGCAGGTTCCATTCGAGCCACTTGGCCTGATGACGGCCGGGCTTGCCGAGTCCCTGCATTCCGAGGCAGATAGATTGAAGTCTGGCGGGCTCGGTCGAAAAGGGCCCGCGTATGCCGGGGCCGCCGTTGCCGATGGTGATGGAAGTTACTTTTCTTGCCCAGTCGCGGGCCAGCGCTTTAATAGTCCACTCGGGTACGCCGCATTTTTCGCTTGCCCAGGCCGGAGACTTGGGCTCGCCGTCCTCTTTTCCGAGAACATAATCGAAAAACTCGTCATAGCCTACGGCGTGGGTTTTAACATATTCTTTGTCGTATGTATCCTCAACCAGCCAGGTATATATGATCGCCAGATAAAGCGCGGCGTCCGTATTCGGAAGTACGGGTATCCATTTGTCGGCCTGGCAGCAGGCAGAAAAGTTGAGCGCCGGGTCAATATAGACGAACTTGATGCCCAGACTGTGTATCCAATATGAAAGACGGGACGCCATGTAGCCGTCGAAGCCGACGGAGGTGGTTTCCGGGTCGGCCGACCAGAAAAGGAGCAGCTCGGCGTTTTGGGCGATATCGGGCCACAGGTTCCCGGAGGGCTGCAGTTCGCCGACGGGTTCGCCGCCCCATACGTTTTTGGAGCCCCAGGAGTAACCTTCCCATGAATCCTGGTTGCGCATCTGGACGGTGTAGCCGCCCATAAGGGAAAGCAGCCTGTTCATGCAGCCGTGGCTCGGGGCAACATGCTTTCCTTCGCCGTGCATATCTGCTTCGGCAAGAACGGCGGACATACCGTATTTTTCACGAACTCTTACAAGCTCGTCCGCCACCAGCTGAGCGGCTTCATCCCAGGATATGCGAACATATTTGCTTTTACCGCGGTTTTGAGTGTTGCGTTCGCCCTTGGGATCCCAGTCAACGCGCTTGAGCGGCCAGCGCACGCGGTTTTCCGAGTAGACCCGCTTTTTATAGGTCAGGTAATAGGACGCGGGAACGGTATGCTTCGGCGGCTCAAAAACCTTGCCGCGGGCCTCGATCTTCCATGGGTTCCGACTTTCCCAGTCTATGTAGTCTTCGTAGTACAGCGGCCGGATGCGGACGATCTTTCCGTCTTCATCCGAGTCGACAACGGTCGGCAGCCCGCTTCGGGGACCCATGAGGCTCGCGGCTTTAAAAACTCTTTTGTGAGCCTTATCGCCGGTGGGTTTTGTCTGCATAAGTGCCTTCCTCCTCCTTTCATAATGGGAGCATGAATATAAACGCACGATCGGATACAGAAAATGCGGATGTCCGATTATTTAACAGTGTGAAATTATTATAGCAAAACGCCCTATCGTGTGCAACCAGAAAAGAGGGGGACCCTCCCGAAATCCTCCTTGCGGCGCCGTCAGATATACGCGGCTGCCCTGAAAGCACCGTTTACCGCTCCGCCGATGTTCTCCAGTTCCAGACAGTCGCCGACGAGATAGGCCTCAGTCATGGGAACGGAGCCCCGGAGCGCGCAGGCTTCTTTATAATTCGGTTTCATGCCCACTGCAAACAATACCGTGTCGGCGGGGAAAGAAAGCTCTTCTCCGGTGACGGTATCCGTGCACAGGACCGCGTCGTCGGTTATCTCGGAGAGCTTGCAGTTAAAATGAACCGGAATATTATATTCCTTGAATTTGGCGACGAACTCGCTTGCCACCCCGTTTGAGGACGCGTTAAGGTTGCTCAGGTCGGGAGCCATATCCACTATCGTAACGGACTTTCCTTCCATCGCCATGTGAAGAGCGCATTCAGCGCCTATAGCGCCCGAGCCGACGACGACTATCTTTTCGCCGGCCTTCGCCTTGCCCGCCTCGACATCCGGGCCCCAGTGCACATGAGGCTTATCGTAACCGGGTACGGTGGGGATTATCGGGCTCGCGCCGACCGCGACTATGAGCGCGTCATAGCCCTCGGCGTCAAGAAGCTCCGGGGTCGCCTCGGTATTGAGCAGTATCCGCGCGCCGCATTTTTCAGCCTGACACACGAGATATTTAAGGTAGTCGCGCATGTCTATTTTAAACGGAGGCGAGGCCGCGGTTATAACGTTTCCGCCGAGGCTGCCGCTTTTTTCATACAGCGTTACATCGTGCCCGCGTTCACGAAGCGTAAGCGCCGCCTGTATTCCGCCCGGTCCGCCGCCGACCACGGCGACTCGTTTTATGACGTCCGCTTTCGGTACCCTGGCGTTCGGGAAATCGGAAGTGTTGACTATCATCGGGTTTACCGCGCAGGCGATGACCTTCGGGCCTCCCAGGCGTCTGGTGCAAAACTTGCAGCGAAGGCAGGGGCGGTGGTCTTCCTTTTTACCCACAGCGTATTTGCGCGGCATTTCGGGGTCGGCTATGAGCGGGCGGCACATTGACACAAAGTCCGCCCAGCCGTTATCGAGTATTCTCTCGGCGTCCTCGATGTTCATTATCGAGCCTACGGTGTTTATCAAAAGATTGGGGAAGGCTTTCTTTATGTCCGCCGCGTAATGGACGTTGAAATTTCTGTCCATCATGTAGTTTTGATCCCAGTAGCGGAAGTAAGCGAATTCGCTGTGTATGCCGGCGGAGACATGGAGGATGTCTATCTTGTCCTGAATAAGCTCGATGAACTTCAGTGTCTCGTCGAACTTCATGCCTCCGGGGACGATCTCGTCCGCGGAGATCCGGTACTCGATTACAAAGTCCTCTCCGACGAGTTCGCGCGTGCGCTCGAGGACCTCTATGGGAAAGCGGGCCCGGTTTTCGAGGGAGCCGCCGTATTCATCGGTCCGGCGGTTGTAAAGAGGGCTCGCAAAGGAGCCGATCAGGTTGGCGTGGCCGCCGTGCATCAGGCAAATTTTCATTCCGGCCTTTTTGCAGCGGAGCGTGGCCTTGGCGTATTTTTCTATGGTTTCCTGTATCTTGTTGTAGTTCATTTCCTGCGTGTATACGGGCTTTCTGCCCCTGCGGGCGGAGAACATGGCCTCAAGCGGCGTAAGCATCGACGAGGGAGAAATAGCGGGGCGTCCCGATTTATCGTAGGAGGCGTCCTTGCCGACGTGGTTGATTTCAAGAGAGGCGTGAGCTCCGAAGCCTTCGCACATTTCGGAAAAGCGGGATAAAGGTAAAATTATGCCGTCGTGGCTCAGGTCGAGCTGGCGTTCCTCGTCATGTGATTCCTGAAAATCGATCAGAGAGTTGCCCACGTCCAGAATCGCGGCTCCTCCCATTGCGAAGGGGCGGAAAAAATCTATGAATTCCAGCGAAGCGGTGCCGTCCTTATCGGCTCTGTTGGGGGAAGGCGGTGCGAATTCCAGCCTGTTTTTAAAGTCGACTCCCCGAATATTGATGGGCTCGAATACATGCGGGTACCTTTGCTTCATTGTGAATCTCCTCTCAACCAAAATCTTAAAAAAAGCATAGCACGCTTCGCATTTTTAAACAACTGTTTTTTGGCGCTCGAATTACCCGCGAAATTGTGGTACTATAGAATAAAAGCGGTATTGCCTTCCCCGTGCATCGGAAAGGAGCCGGTCAATTGGACAGCTGTCGAATAATGAAAAAGTTCATAAGCATTCTGCTGTCGGTCATTATTGTTCCGGCATTTGTCGGCTGTGACGGGAAAGCCGGTCGGCCGGAAAAGCCGGTATTGGCCGAAAGGACCGATTTTCGGATATCCTCCTCTTCCGGGGGCGTCGGGGATTTCCTTGAACTGAACACGGGGTTTGTATCTTCGTATGATAACGAAGTCTGCCGCAACATAACTCCGGATTATGTGGCGGAAAACTCCGCTTACTCGGTTTTCAAGTACGATCGGTCCTGCGCGTCCTTCCTGCTCTATGACGGGAATACATACATGCTGGGGGAATATTTCGGAGGGTTCGGCGTTACCTCCGTGGCACTGGCCGATATGAACGGCGACGGCGAATATGAGCTTTATTTCGCTTTTTCCTGGGGTTCGGGCCTGCATCGTTCACAGGCAGGTTATTTTGATCCCGCGGAAAAAATGATCGGTATATTCGATTACGCACGCGTTGACGGCGACCTGGTTTTGAAAACTAATGACGAGGGAGAGCTGCTTTTATGCGGCGCCGTGTTTACAGGCGGCACGTTCACGGATTTCGCGCTTGAGGCGGGAGATGTTGACGCCGCAGTCGTTTACAAAGACCGGACGATCGGCCTTGAGCCGGCTGCTGACTCTGAAACGAAAAACTATACGGACGAAATTGCTTCTCTTACTGCTGAAAACAATGAATTGAGAAACTATATCCGCGACCTTGAGAAAGCATTGAACGAAGACGGACCGCCCGATATTGTAACTGTTGAAGGATTAACCGGTATAGGTCCGGAAAACGGGGCCGGTGAATACGGATATATCATCGTAAACGGCGATTGCCGCATGTTCCCGTATTATGGGCATCCGGTGAGCAAGTTCAAAGGTTATCTTTTTGGCGTTCAGGCGCGTTACTCTGTGCATAATTCTTCGGGGTCAGACGATATGTGGCTTCTTATCTCCCCGGTCATGCCCGGTTATATGCATTCCGGCCTGCAGCAATACTGGATCCTTGAAAGTGACGCGCTGCAATATACGGAAGAAACAAAAAATCAGCTTCGCGCTCCGCTTTTTATAACGGAAGGTACCCTCGACGCGGACGGGAAAGAGATCGAATTGCCGTATCCCAATGTCTGGATTCTTACCGGAACGCAGGAGGGGCGCGCTCATATCGGCGCGATGGGCGGGAGAGAACTCGATGTTAATCAGTCGGATATCGTATACCCGGATCCCGAAATATACAGCGTTTTTAACCTTAACGGTTAAACGAAAAAAAGCACCGCCGACTTTTCCGATCGCAGGTGCCTGTTTTTATTAGGTGTACGCGGCCTTCAGCCGCCGAAGATTATAATGAGTCCGACAATAATGCCCACTATGACCGCGAAGGCGGGAATTTTTGACTTCCACATCAGTATAGACTCCGGAAGCAGCTCGCCGAACACGACATAAAGCATGGCGCCGCTCGCGAAGCTGAGTGCAAGAGCGAGAGAAGCCGGGCTGATAGTCCCCATGTAATATCCTATAAGCGCGCCTATTATTGTGGGGGCGCCGCTGAGCGCCGTGATGAAAACAGCCTTAGCGCGCGGCATGCCTCCGCTTACCAGAGGGACAGAAATAGCCATGCCTTCGGGAATATTATGAAGACCTATAACCACCGCGAGTATAAGGCCGCTGCCCGAATACAGGTTTTCGCCCGGATGCGCGGCATACGAAGCGCCGATCACCATGCCTTCGGGCAGGTTGTGAAGCGCTATGGCGAAGGCCATGACCGTTCCGGCGACAAAAAGGTCATATGACGAGTCACGCTTTTTGTGTTCCGTGTAGTGGTCATAATGTATGAGCTCATCAAGCGCGTCGGCGGTTCTCGGATGCTTTGAGTCAACGTGATTGAGCTCACGGTTTGCGCTCATGTCTATGATATTGTTCAGCAGGAAAACAATCATATAGCCAAGAAGAATGCCGCCGATGGAGATAAGCAAGCCGCTGTGCCGGGAGTTGTCATACTGAAACATTGCCTCGGGTATAAGATCAAAACAGACTATGCTCAGCATAACTCCGCTTGCAAAGCTTAAAAAAAGGCTGACCATCTTGTCGGAATCTTTTCTCAGGCAGGCGCAGACTATTCCGCCCAGGCCTGTGCCTCCCACGCCGGCAATAGCCGTAATAATAACTACCCAGACTGCAACGCTCATAAGGTCACCGCGATTCTTGTATCTTGCCGGAGTTAGCTGCTTCTAACTAAAGTATATTACTGTGCGGATATTAACTTGTCAATACGGCGGTTATATTTTGCGCAGGTCGGCAGAGCCTGACGGCACATATGTTGTAAAGACTTATATATAAAGGTATAATAATACCGAAGAAAGACAGCTGTGCCGCCTTCGGAGCGGAATGCGGCCGTGAGTCTGCCGCTTTTTCGCATTTTGCGCG
>Ga0123334_1001948_pt1 | contig 24755 bp, 13 predicted proteins | sample BiotimSIPDNA_FD_89706 | JGI IMG/M metagenome (GOLD analysis project Ga0123334, IMG submission 89706) | Anaerobic biogas reactor microbial communites from Washington, USA - Biogas_R1 time_0 SIP DNA | ecosystem: Engineered > Bioreactor > Anaerobic > Unclassified | place: Washington, USA... | reverse complement strand
CCAAATGGTCGCTTTAATGACGGCCCACCCACTTTCGTTGGCCGATTGAATCGCCTGATCGGCTTGTAACGACTGGGCTATCCGGGCAGCAGCATCCACTGAATTACTTTCCAGCGATTTGCCCCACATGGTAAGGACGTACATCACAACAGCCATAGCAGCCAAAACAGCACCAAAAATCAACCAATACCTGGACTTTGAGGTGGTGTCACTAGTAGCCATTCAGTGCGTATTTGGACGTATAGGTCGTCTGTTTATGATGCAAATATAAGGAAAAAAGCGCTTTTATTAATAATGGAAAATCAGGAAGTTTTGGGATTATCCACTGTATTTGTTATTACCTTTGCCGAAATAACCAACACAAACAATCATGTCCGTTCACAGTCAAGAAGACAACCGCAAAGTTACCACCCACCGCTTGTATGAAATGAAAGAACGCGGTGAAAAGATAGCCATGTTGACAGCCTACGATTACTCCATGGCCAAACTCATCGACCAGGCCGGCACCGATGTCATCCTGGTAGGCGATTCAGCCTCCAACGTCATGGCCGGTAATGTGACCACATTGCCCATCACCCTCGACCAGATGATCTACCACGGTGTATCAGTAACCAAAGCCGTCAACAGAGCCCTGGTTGTGGTCGATATGCCCTTCGGTACCTGTTCAGGTAATCCCACCGAATCACTCAACGCCGCTATCCGCATCATGAAAGAAACAGGGGCCGACGCCCTCAAGATAGAAGGTGGCAAAGAAGTGATTGAAGACATTCGCAAGATCATCGATGCCGGTATTCCCGTCATGGGACACCTGGGATTGATGCCACAGTCCATCAATAAGTACGGCACCTACACCGTCAGGGCCAAAGACGAGGCCGAGGCCAAAAAATTGTACGAAGACGCTTTGTTACTGGAAGAAACAGGGTGCTTCGGCATTGTATTGGAAAAAATCCCCGCCGAAGTTGGCCGCCGCATCGCCTCTAAACTCCGGATCCCCATCATTGGCATTGGAGCCGGCAACGGTGTTGACGGACAAGTACTTGTCATGCACGATATGCTGGGCATCACCCAGGAATTCTCACCCCGTTTCCTGCGCCGTTACGCCAATCTGCAAGAAACCATCGTTGACGCTGTTGGTCACTACGTCAGCGACGTCAAGGACAAAAGCTTCCCCTCCGACAACGAACAATATTGATCAAAGAGCGCCATCCTCCATCAACAAAAGGATGGCGCTTTTTGTGAAAAATTCCAAAAAGCCTTTTCCTCTCTTTGTTTTTGTATATATTTGTCATTGGAAATAATTTACAAAATAAACTATGAGGCATCATCGTATCCGTACAGGACTGCTCGCAGTGCTTGCACTACTGCCCCTGCTAACGTTCGCGCAGTTGTTGGAACCCATCAAGTGGCAAACCAGCCTTAAAGAGGGCCAGCAAAAGACAGAAAAAGAAGTCGTTTTCAAGGCAACCATAGAGCCGGGTTGGCATCTATACGCCATGAACCTGCCCGAAGGCGGTCCCATCTCCACCTCCTTTACGTTCGAATCCATACAAGGTGGCACCCTGGTTGGTTCAGTGGAAGCCAAATCCAAGGCCATCACCAAATTTGACGCCTTGTTCGACATGACCCTCAGCTGGTACGTTACCAAGGGGCTTTTCGTTCAAAAAGTCAAGGTGACCGACCCCGCCGCCTTCAAGTTGGTTGGACAAATACGCTTCATGGCTTGCAACGACGAACAATGCCTGGCACCCACCAACGAAGACTTCGAAGTGGTGCTGAATAACAAAGCTGCAGCAGCCACGACAGCCAAACCAAGCCAGGGAACGCCCTCAGTCACGCCTCTCACTCCCCCGGTGATACCCCTGAATACACCATCACTCATCGATACCACAACGGCACCTAGCCTTACCGTTGATCAAACAAGCACCACCAGTCAAGCCCCAACCTCCACCCTCGAAGCAGTGGACGCCTCCTTGACAACCCTCTGGCAACCCGTCATCGACGAACTCAACAATCTGGGAGACAAGCACAGCAACAGCGGCAACACCTCCTGGTGGATCCTGTTCATCACCGGCTTCCTGGGCGGCTTCGTCGCCTTGTTGACCCCCTGCGTTTGGCCCATCATCCCCATGACGGTCAGTTTCTTCCTGAAACGCAATAAAAACCGCCGCAAAGCCATCAGGGAAGCCATGCTCTACGGCTTATCCATCATTGTCATCTACCTGGTATTGGGATTAGGCATCACGGCCATTTTTGGTGCCAGCGCGCTCAACAGTCTGTCTACCAGCGCCCTGTTCAATGTACTCTTTTTCCTCCTCCTGGTGGTGTTTGCCATCTCCTTCTTCGGTGCCTTTGAACTGGTTTTACCAAGCTCCTGGACCACCAAAATGGACCAAAAAGCCGACAGCACCTCAGGCCTGATCAGCATCTTCTTCATGGCCTTCACCCTGGTGCTTGTATCCTTCTCCTGCACCGGACCCATCATCGGCACCCTCCTGGTACAAGCTGCGTCCATGAACGCCCTTGGAGGCCCCGCCATCGGTATGTTCGGCTTTGCGCTGGCACTGGCCATACCCTTTGCCCTGTTCGCCATTTTCCCCAACTGGTTGCAAAGCATGCCCAAATCAGGCGGCTGGCTCAACACCGTCAAGGTTGTGCTCGGCTTTCTCGAACTGGCCTTTGCCCTTAAGTTCCTCTCCGTTGCCGACCTGGCCTATGGCTGGGGCATCCTCGACCGGGAAACTTTCCTGGCCTTGTGGATAGTCATTTTCCTCCTGCTAGGCCTTTACTTACTCAACATGATCCGCCTGCCCCACGACGACAAACCGGAGCATGTGTCCGTTCCCAAGCTATTCATGGCCCTTATTTCCCTTGCCTTTGCCATTTACATGGTGCCTGGCTTATGGGGAGCCCCGTTGAAAGCCATCAGCGCCTTTGCACCACCCTCCTACACACAGGATTTCAACCTTTATAAAAACGAGGTCCATGCCCACTTCGACAACTACGAAGCAGGCATGGCTGCGGCCAAACAACAAGGCAAACCCGTTTTGGTCGATTTCTCAGGCTACGGTTGTGTCAATTGCCGGAAAATGGAGAACAGCGTCTGGCAGGATCCCACCGTCAAACGGCTCATCGAAGACGAATACGTACTCATCACACTGATGGTCGACGATAAAACCCCGCTCAACCAACCCTATGTGGTGAACGAAAACGGCAAACGACGCAGTATCAAGACAGTGGGCGACCACTGGAGCTTTTTGCAACGCTACAAGTTTGAAGCCAACGCACAGCCCTACTACGTCCTGCTCGACCATAAAGGCAAACCACTGGCGCCCAGCTATTCGTACAACGAAGACGTGCCAGCCTATATCGACTTCCTTGAAAGTGGCTTAAAAGCGATGAAACAACAATGACACTGGCACCTACCAGCAGGCACTAAAAAGGGGGCTCAACAGCAAACACTGAAGAGCCCCCTCCTATTTCTAGTAAACAACTTACTTAAAAGACGGCAACGAAACCACCATTGGCAGGTACCATGAAATCGAGGGTGCGACGCTTTTTGGGAGCGACGACATCCACCTTTTCAACACCATTGGAGGTGCCCACCTTGTCGACGATGGCCCAACCCTCCTTGCCAGCCTTGATTAAACCCTTCAAGTTGATGCTCAGCAGTTTCTCCCGGTTTTCACCATTGATGCCAGCGACGAACCACGTATCACCCGAACGGCGAGCCACCACGACCTCACGACCAGGGGCGCCCGACAAGAAATGCGTTTCATCCCAGGTGGCCGGCACCGCTCTCAGGTAATCCGTCACAAAGAACGGAAAGTTCAGGATGTTTGCCGGCACCAATCCAAGGTGTTGAATACCCGACTGAAACACCACAGGCAACGCCAACTCAAAGGCTGCCGACGTCATACGGGTAGTTCCTGACACGCCATCAGGCCCCAGCTTGGCATTCAGAATAACAGGCGTAAAATCCATCGGTCCCACCACGTTTCGCGTATACGGCAACACCGTACAATGCGAAGGCTGCAAATCGGCATTGCCCTGATCAAACGTGACAAACTCCATTCCCTTCACCGCCTCATTGGTCACAAAGTTGGGATACATCCGCTCCCATCCTCTGGGCAACGTTGTGCCATGAAAATTCACTGTCAAACCATAGGTGTTGGCATCCGTCAGGATATCCTGGTAGTACTGCATGTAAAACTGCTTGTCACCCCCAAAGAAGTCCACCTTAAGACCTTTAATTCCTATTTTCTGCATCCATTTCATTTCTTCCTTACGGGCAGCCGGCGTGTTCATCCGGTCACGCGGCGTTTGAGGCGCCTCGTTCCAGTTGCCGTTGGAATTGTACCATAATAGCAACGAAACCCCACGCGACTGGGCATAGGCCGCCAAACGCTCAATACCATCCCTGCCAATCTGCACATCCCAGGGAGCATCAATCAAGCAATAGTCAAAATCCAGGTGATCAGCCATATCCACAAACCGGCGGCTCACATCAAATGTAATGCTGTCGTCTTTAAGTACCAGCCAACTCCAGGTAGCCTTGCCAGGCACCACATCGAACTTCGATTTATACAACGGCTCCACCAAATCGGTAGCCATGGTTGTTTCAGCGACCCGGTTGGGGTCAGCACCGACAACGACCATGCGCCAGGGGGTAGCACCTGGCAAAGACATGGTTGGATACGGGCTCTGAGAGTACAAACCTTCATCCATCGATGGATACGCAACAGTGTACAAACCACCGGTAGACTGTTCGGCCAGGTGTGTTCCGCAAAACGAACCATCAACACCTGTTTCACTCAACAACAACCAACCAGATCCCGGCACTTCAAATAACGCCGGAAACGTCCAACCTATCCCTATGGGCGAAGCCGTACCCGCCGGCACATCCATCACATAATGCTCTTCATAGCTCGGATTGGTGCCTGCAAACCCCGTTTTGGGCTTGGACAACGGTGTCAGGTAGCCTTTTGCACCAGCAGGCAGCTGAAAACCACCATGTTCCTTGAAAACGGTGCAAGAGCTTTTATTCTGAAAGGCATACCGATAAGCCACCCCGTCGTTCATCACCCTGAACACCAGGTCCATTTCTTTACCTTGCAAGTTGATCAAAGGCATGGTGATCTCCCGGTATTTCTTCTTTATCTTCGATTGCTTGCCCACCGTCAGGGTGTATTTCTCCCGGCCCGATTTGATCTTAATCTTCGAGCGCAAGGTCAGATCATTGTAAAAAGAACCCTCCGATGTCTCAATGCCCAGGGGCGATTTATCCAACAACAGTTGATTATCCCTGAAAACCTGGAAGAAAAAGCGCGCTTGCTCTTGATACACCTTTAACACCACTTTTTTGTCCGGGCTCTTATATTCCCCATACACAGGTACCTGCGCGTACACAGGCGACAACAACCCTGCCAACAGCAGGATCATGACATAAAAATGCTTCATGACTTGTTCACTTTTTGATATTCCTTGTTTCCTTTTAATGCTATACTATACAAACGTACCAAAAAATCGATTGTTCACCTTACCCCGTTATAAATAATTTTTGTTACTTTGCGGCACCGGAATGCAACAAACTAACACCATTTGAATAAAATTTACGACAACATGGAAACCAAGAAATTTCTCCTCACAGAAAAAGATATCCCCACCCACTGGTACAACATTGCGGCCGACATGAAAAACAAGCCGGCTCTACCCTTGCATCCCGGGACCCGTCAACCCCTGAAAGCTGAAGACCTTGGTGCCATCTTTGCCCTGGAACTCAGCAAACAGGAGCTCAACATGACAGACCGCTTCATCGAAATCCCCGAAGAAGTCAGAGACGTTTACAGAAACTACAGGCCCACCCCGCTGGTACGTGCCTATGGCCTCGAAAAAGCCCTGGACACTCCAGCACACATCTACTTCAAGAATGAAAGTGTCAGCCCTGTAGGCTCCCACAAACTCAATTCAGCCATCGCCCAGGCCTATTACAATAAGAAACAAGGCATTACCAACATCACCACCGAAACCGGTGCCGGACAATGGGGTGCTGCCATGGCCTACGCCTGTAAATTCTTTGGCTTGGAACTGGCCGTTTACATGGTGAAAATCAGCTACGAACAGAAACCCTATCGTCGCTCCATCATGCAAAGCTATGGCGCCACCGTCATTGCTTCCCCCTCCATGTCCACCAGGGCCGGCAAGAACATCATTACCAAAAATCCCAACTACCAAGGCAGTCTGGGTACCGCCATTTCCGAAGCCATCGAATTGGCCACCACCACGGAAAATTGCCGTTATGTACTCGGTAGTGTCCTCAACCACGTATCCCTGCACCAAACAGTGATCGGCGAAGAAGCCCGCACACAAATGGAAATGGCCGGCGAATACCCCGACATCGTGATTGGCTGCTTCGGAGGTGGATCCAACTTCAGCGGACTCACCTTCCCCTTCATGCGCGATACCATTACCAAAGGCACCAAAACCCGTTTCATTGCCGCCGAGCCAGCCTCCTGTCCCAAACTGACCAGAGGCCAATTCCTCTACGACTTTGGCGACGAAGCCGGCTATACCCCCCTGCTGCACATGTACACCCTGGGACACAATTTTGCCCCTGCCCACATCCACGCAGGCGGACTTCGTTACCACGGTGCAGGCACCATTGTAAGCCAACTCATGAACGATAAGATCATGGAAGCCACCGACATCAGGCAATTGGAAAGCTTCGATGCCGCCCTGCTCTTCTCTAAGACCGAAGGCATCATCCCGGCTCCCGAATCGTCCCATGCCATTGCCGCCACCATCCGCGAAGCCCTTAAGTGTAAGGAAGAAGGTACTAAGAAAACCATCCTCTTCAACCTCTCCGGCCACGGTCTGATCGACATGACAGCCTATGACAGCTTCCTTGCAGGCGATTTGAAGAATTACGAACTCAGCCAGGAAGAAATCGACAAAACCTTGGAGGAAGTCAAAAAAATGCAGTAGATTTGCCTAACACAAAAAGGCAAACTCCCTCCTTTATACATGAAGGACCTATTTCAGCACGTTGAACACCTTTTAACCGAGCACGATTGCATTGTCGTGCCCGGTCTTGGTGGTTTTGTCCTGCACGACACCGACAGCCGTGTGGATGAAGCTGGTGAGGTCTTCCAGCCCAAAGGCAAGGAGATCACCTTCAACAGCCGCTTAACGTTCAACGATGGCATTCTCGTACAATCCTTCATGGAAAACGAGCAACTCACCTTCGAGGCAGCTGTTGAACGCATCCACGAAAAGGTAGCCGGCCTACACGAACTACTCGACGAGGGCCGCGTCGTTGCCTTTGGCCGGTTGGGTACGCTGTTGAAAAATGCCGAAGGCAAACTCACGTTCAGACCAGACAACCGCAATCTGTACTGTCCCGAATCCTATGGATTGACCACTTTCGTCTATCCTACCCTGGAACAACGCAGCAAAACCACTGTCACTGAGCAACGACACGCTACAGCCCGCAAGCGCAGCAGAGAGCGCTCCAAATCCAACAGGAGCAGCATTACATTTGGACAAATCCTGACCGGAGCAGCAGCCTGCCTACTCATGCTGCTCATATCAAGACCAGTGGGGCAACTCAAAGAGCACGAAGCACAGGAAGCATTCTTGCTCCACAGCTACGTGGACAGCGGTCAACGCCGTCCATCCATGATGAAACCACCGGTGGCTTCCACTGCCGTAACCACACAGCCAGCGCTCAAGGACACCTTCATTCCCGACAATGAAACCATGCCGTTGCCCCAGTCGACAATAGCATCGTCCACGCCATCAAAGAATAAACGCTTTAAAAAGGATACTGAGCAAAAGGTAAACGCTAAAACGCCACGGGAACGCAGGAAACAGCCCTCTACCGACGACATCGATTCCCTCTTCGGGTTTACCAGGCAAACGGCCGACAAATCCACCACAAAGGATCAAACCAAGCATGGATTTGTTCCCCAGCAAGACGAAGAGACATCAGGACCAAGACCGTCTGATTATTTCCCCTACCGGTCACCGCAACCACATACCAACGTACAACACAACGAGGCAAACGTCACAACAGCCACCGAAGCCACAGCCAAAGCAACGGAAGTGGCTAAGAAAACGGTATCGCCACACTATTACATTGTCATAAGCAGCCACGCCGACAAGGCCACAGCTACCCAATGGCTGGATAAACACCGTAAAGGCCTCTACGAACATGCCGACATTATAGAAGGCAATGACAGAGCCCGCATCTACCTGCGCACCTTCGCCAATAAAGCCGAAGCGGAGTCCTTCCTGAATACGTTCAGGGAAGAACACCCCCAACACGCCGACGCCTGGTTGTTGAGCAAACGCAGCTAACCTGCACAGCCTTAAACCACACGGTTCCAACAAACGCCCGACAAACCGACGAAAAAAACCTTGAAAAGTAGCTGCAATGCTTTGTCAAACGGAAAAATTTCCTACCTTTGCAGCCGCTTAATACAAGCACCTATACATTTTTTAATTCAAACAAATGGCAACTAAAATCAGATTGCAAAGACACGGACGCAAAGGGTACGCGTATTACCACATTGTCGTCGCAGACAGCAGGGCACCACGAGATGGTAAATTTATTGAAAGATTAGGTTCGTACAACCCCAACACGAATCCTGCTACTATAGATTTGAATTTCGAGCGTGCCTTGTATTGGGTTCAAACCGGTGCTCAACCCACCGACACCACTAGAGGCCTTCTTTCAACAGAAGGTGTCCTGATGATGAAACACCTCCTGGGTGGCGTTAAAAAAGGCGCCTTCAGCCAGGAAGAAGCCGAGAAGAAATTCGAAGCCTGGAAGCAAAACAAAGAAACCGCTCTCAACGCTGTTCGCGTAGGCGCCAAAGACGCTGCCCGCGATGAAGCCAAGAAGCGTCTCGAAGCTGAAAAGGCCTACAACAAAGCCAAGGAAGAAGAGCTGGCCAAAAAGCAAGCCGAATTGAGGGCTGCTGAAGCTGCCGCCAAGGCTGAAGCCGCTGCAGAAGCAGCCGCTGCTGCCGCTCCTGTTGCAGAAGAAGCACCCGCTGCTGAAGCTGCTCCCGAAGCTCCTGCTGCCGAATAAGGCAACCTAGGCTAACACCCTACAAAGGGGGTCCCACCAGACCCCCTTCTTTTTGGAGAGATGGCAGAGTGGTCGATTGCGGCGGTCTTGAAAACCGTTGTACCGCGAGGTACCAGGGGTTCGAATCCCTTTCTCTCCGCATAAAGTCTAAGACAGACGAACGATAATCTAAAATAATCCCGTAAAATCAAGGTTTTACGGGATTATATATTTTTTATCGCTGACGTCAAATAATCAAGGCAAAGATCCAGACTTCATTGAAAAGTTACTCATGATATTGAAATTCATGATTCCTATGCTATTGAATTTTAAGTAGAATAGTTCCAAGAATTATTGCGATAGTAAAACTTGCCAACGTTCCAATTAAAACATACTCTGTCGTTTTTATCTCGCTTGCTTTGCTTAATTCTCCAAAACGGAAAATAGATTTAGCGGCCAACAGGAATCCGACACCTTCCATATTCCCAGTCAAGATAAATGTCAATATAAGGATACGCTCCAAATACCCAATCCATTTGCCTGCATTGGGGAGGCTCTGGTTTGAGGACTCCGTCGGTGACCATCTTTTAATGAAAAGATTCAGAAAAATAGAAGTCGGTTTTAGAACGAGAATGTAAGCTATAATAATAGCCCAGACACGGGTTGATGTCCAGTAGTTTTCCAACCATGTACATATTGTTCCTTGTTGGAACATCACTGCCCACAAAAGGAGTATAACGACCAAATGCACTATCTGATCAATAAGAAATGAGGAGACATTTTCTTTCATGTGCCCCGATTTTACAAAGTCCATCATAAAATGACTGACCATGATAACTAAAGGAATAATCCAATTATCCCATTGGGCTACCAAAAGGTATGAAGCAGTGGCATGTGTTACGCTATGAAAAACTTGATATCCATATTTCGCAAAAGTTGAGATTTCAGATTTGCCATCCTTCCCATAGCCTTTTCTTCCGTTGTTAATGCGGTTTGTCTGCAAGACAAAATCTGAAAGGATATGTGCAATCAGCAGTCGTAATAGAATATCAAGGCTCATTTCTATTATTTATCTTTTAATCATTATTTGTGCAAAACGCTCTAAAAAGAAACGGATAAGAGATTCTTTACCGGCACTTAACAACTTGCTGACACTCTGGGCGGATTTATTGAGTCTTAAAGCTATCTCTTTTTGGTAGAATTCTTTATTTAAGAATGTCAGATAAATTACTTGTGCCTGCGTGGCACTCCATCCTGAAATGATATCATCGGCAAATGCCGTACTCACTTTCAATTCATCATTTACCTCTTTCCACGGTGTACGTACTGATAATTTTCTCTTACCAAGTTCGTCAAACTCCCATCCGGATAGATGGAAGGCTTCGCCATCCGACACAACAACTTTTTCGGAAGAATAGGCTATGCTGCCTATACCGATTGCCATACGTGCATCCCATAATTGTTCACTTCCTTTCGGAGTACGGCATTTCAAACCGGCTCTTAACAACACTGTGATTTTTAAGGTCTCAACAGGGTTATCTACAACAATCTGAAAGCTATCACCTCTAAAAAACTCCAATCGCATGGGACTTAACACTTCCAATTCATGCACTATCTCCTGAATAGTATCCAATAACATTTTTCTCCATTCTGTTTTAACAGTCATAGAATTTATAATGTCGCCGGTTATTACCCCTTTTATTTCCATACTTTATTATTGGATTGAATATCTATTTGCAAAGATAGAATTGATTTCAAACTATATCAACCCAAAACGGTTGTTTTTATAAAATCAACCATTTTAAGTTGATAATCCAAAGACAACCGAAATGAGTTGATGAAACCGTTTATCGGCAGACACAACAGCCCACGACTAACATAGTTGGATAATTAAGGAAACAGGAGATGTTAGCCTTTGATCATTGTCAACAACATCTTGAACTTTTCGACAGCCTGCAGTGCGTGAGTAATAGACGCCGGCATGATGATGCTCTCGTTGGCCTTCACCACAAACGGTTGACCACCAATTTTGATCTCAGCCACACCTTCCAGCACTTGCACAAACGCATCAAAAGGCGCAGCATGTTCACTCAGTCCTTGTCCTTTATCGAAGGAAAACAAGGTGATGTTGCCCACGTCATTTTTTAATACTTGTTTGCTGACCACACCACCTTCGGCGTAATCAACCAGAGAAGCCATCGATAAAACAGCCCCTTTAGGAAAAACGTCTTTCGTTGTCATAGGTTATTGGTTGAAGTAAAACGATTCACACAGAGAGGGAGCAAGATACAAAAAAACCATGAGCGTTGAAAGCCCACACTTCCAATGAGAGGAATCATCATCAGCGGCAATCAAACCACACTTTCATCCTCAAACCCTCGTCGCCCGACTTGATGCGGATGGTACTCGGTTGACTGTTTGGACCGTGCTCGGGCAACGTTTTAAATGAACGCATACCAGGTATTTCCCACAGGAACGAAAGATCCCCGGCAGGGAAAGGCCGCATCGTGTCCTCACCATCCCGTCGTCTGGTCGGTTCTTCAGGCGTAAACACCCTCATATATAAACCATCCATCTCCGAGTACACCGTAAACGAAGGCGATGACACCGTTTCGAACGAAGCCCAATACATGTTGGCGTGATAACCTTTAAATTCAGGATAGACCAGGCTTTCAAACTGTTCCCCCGTCACCGTATTGTTGTAAGCTTTCTGCCACAACCCGAAGCGAGCCCCTTTCAGGCGGTTCCGCCATACACGGTATGGTCCTTTACCCAGCCAACGCATACCTTTCACCTGTTCCTCCGGGTAATCAAACGAGAAACCCAGGTGATCGATCGACGCATCAAAAAACGCTCCCTCAAAGCCACCGCCGTTGCCACGATTCAACACCAACGCATCCATGCCCAGCAAACCATCTGCCGTCAACCGCCATACGATGGAATCCACAGCGCCCTTAAAACGTGTCACATACACCGCATCAACACCGTCCATATAGGTTCGACCCGACACAAATACCGCTTTCATCCCCACAGGTACAGGACCGTTGGTAAGCGGAACCACCTGGCCATCACGTTCAAGCGAACGCAACATCCCCGTCTGCGCATCAAAACAAACTTTCACCATAGCAGCTGCCAGGCAAACAGCATTGGAAGAAACGTTGATGGACGCCGACTTTCCTGACACCTTGTCTGACGGTGTCAACAGCTTTTGCCTGTCTACATACGCATCGGCGTACACCAACGGCCATGACCAGGCACCAATCAAGCGACCGGAAGCATCAAAAGCCTCCAATTCCAACACATCCCCGTCAAAAAAGCGCTGCGGCAGCACCATTCGAGCCTTGCCCGTTTCACCCGGATCAACAGCCGGCAGTTGCACCGTTCCCTCAGCGACCAACGATTTCCTGGCCCCGTTTACAGGCGAGCCACAAGCATACACCTTGTAGGTCATATGACAAGCCGACAAATTTTGAAACAAATACCCGTTGCTCACTAAAAACGAACCATCAAACGACGACGTGATGCGAAGCGGCTTGAATTGGATGGGAGACCAAATTTCGCGAATGGCATAAAAACTACCCTCCTTCTCGCGATACGGCCCTACAACCCCATCAGGCCCATTCGGACCATCAGAATCCAATATACCACCCTTATCGCTGCGCTTCACCGCTTCATCCACAAACGTCCAGATAAAGCCGCCGGCAAACAGAGGGTTAGAAGTGTATTGCGCCCAAAAATCCTCCAAGCCTGCACCACCCCCTTTGTCGTATTGAGCGTGCAAAAATTCCGTCGGCATAAACACCTTGTTGCCATTGGCCAACCGGCCAGGCCCCGTTTGATACGCCGGGTAATGATGCGTGTCCAAGTCGTTGAAATCGGCCCACGGATGCACCACATGACGCTTTTGTGGATCCAGTTCTGCAAAACGGCCGTCCAATTGTTTGTTCCAGCCGCCCTCGTTGCCGTTGGCCCACAAGACGATGCAAGGATGATTTACCTGATCGGCCATCATCTCTTCCAACAAAGCACCCCCCACACGGCTGTCGTAACGACCGTGCCACCCGGTAAACTCGGCCAGGTAAAACAACCCCAACGAATCACACATCGACAGAAAATGCCGATCAGGTGGGTAATGCGAACGCACCGCATTCATATTCATCTCTTTGATTAACAAGGCATCCTGTAAACTGATCTGTCGGTTGGTCGTCCGTCCTCCATCCGGGTGAAAACTATGACGGTTGATACCTTTCAACACCAGTTTGGTACCGTTCACATACAAGCCATCCCTGGGTCGAAACTCAACCGTACGAAAACCAATGCGCTCCTTATATATATGCAGCAACTTATCCCGACCATTAAACAAAGACACACGTAGCTCATACAAATTGGGGCGTTCGCAATCCCAGGGGTTTACCCCCTCCCACTTCATCGACAACGATTGATGGTCAACCGCCTGTAACGGCAACCGTTTTGTACCCATGGACACCCCTGTCTTGACATCCACCAACTCAATACTAGCCTGCATGCCAGCCTTAAGTCCCTTTGCAAACATATCCATACGCAGCGCACCATCCGCACGCGCATCCACAGCCAGCCTGTTCACGTGAACCTTAGGCATGATTTTCAGGTACACCGGTCTGTAAATACCCCCAAACAGCCACCAATCCGCTCTACGTTCAGCCGCATTCACCGAAGCGTTCGACGATTCCTTCCAGACCTGCACCTCCAGCACATTTTCCTTGCCAAATACCACATGATCCGTCACATCCAGTTCGAAAACGTAGAAGCCACCCTGATGGCGTGTTCCCACAGGCCGACCGTTCCATTTCACTTCCGCATCCGTCATCACCCCTTCAAACACCAGGCTGATGTCCTTGCCCTTCAAATCGTTCGAAGCCACAAAACGATGACGGTACAGCCCATATTCATTGCTGGGTTTCGCAGTCTTGTCTAAATAAAAACGCCCGAAGGTGTAGGCCCCAAAACCCTGCAATTCCCATTGAGACGGCACGGCTATCTTACTCCAAACGCCACTGTTTTGCCCATCGGAACAATAGAAATCCCAATCGACGGTCTCACCCAGGCCAGTGCCCGACAAATACACCCGTTCGGTTTCCTGCGACTGCCCGTCAAACGAAACAGCCAACAACAGCAACAAGCCCAACAATCCTTCCTTTTTCATTACTTCCCGTTCTTTACTGTCAATGGAAACACATAAAACGCACGTTTCGGTTGAAAATCCAGCATCCACTGGTCCACCACCACATGATGGTCCAAGGCGGTGACACGCAACGTATGCGCCCCTTTGCCCACCAAGGTTTCGGCCTTTACCAGGGCTTGTCCCCTCAATACATTCTCCTTCCAGGTGGTGGTCCTGCCCTTTTCACGATAGGAAAAATCACCCAACGACTGTCCATCCAACTCCAATCGAACCCGGATATCCCCCTTGTCGTTGGGTTGAGTTGGAATCAACGCAATACGAAACAGCGCCTGACCTTCCATTGGACTGTCAAAACGGTAGGTCAACGAAGCCCCTTTGGGCAAAGACACCGCATTCATACTATGCCCCAGCAACTGTATTGTCTCAACAGGCTCGCTCGACTCAGTATATTGAAATGCCTGACAGGCCACGTAATCTTCGCCAACGGCCTTCGCCTGAGGATAATCAATCGTCGGCTTCACTGTTTTCATGACCCTCACGACCTCCTGGTCTGTCAGGGCCATCGGCAGTAAGGGCGGATTAAACACGTTCAGATCCCTGGGATTATAGCACATGGAGTGTTTCCATTTGCCACCGGCCATCTCGTTGTTGTAGAAATCGGTCAGCGACTGAATGTCACGGTAAGCCTGCTGGCTTTTGGCTACGGCCGTACGCAAGGCATCCTCCCTGGTCCACAACGACTCATCGCATTGTCCCATGGCCAGACTCCTGGCCCGCTGCGCTTCCAACATCTTCTCAGCCATTGCTGCAGCCGCCAGCACAGGGTATTTGATTTGCGAATAATAAGCATCCTTACGATCAGACCCCAGTGCCGACTCGGCTTCAAGCACTACTTTTTTGATAGCCGCGTAATCAGCCAGGTAACGATCCAGTTCACCCCCAAATTCGGTCAGACTAAACTCCGTATCAATCACTTGCGAACGTCCCCGGTAATAGCGGTTTCTATCCAACTCCACTTGTGTCCAACCCAAATGTTCCGGCTTACGCAAACCACACAAGCGGTAAAACTCTACCATAGCCGGAAATACCGCTTTTCCTACCTTGTCGCCAAATTCCCTGACCAACCAAGCCTTCAAGTGATCATTCAAACTGTTGGCGCTAACCGATTGAATATCCCACGCCAGGTCCAAAAACAATTCCAGGTCATAGGCCGCCGGTTTCAAATCGTGTACATTCACAATCCAGACACGGCGCGCATTGGTATTGTACGCCTGCCTCATTTCGTTGTAGATCAACCCTGGCTGCGTCGTTGTCAGCCACATGTAATCGTGCGGACGGCCCCAATAGCTCAAATGATAATAGATACCGGCACCACCGGAACGCCGCTGTTGACCAGCATCACTCAGCCGCGTCATGTAGCCGTAGTTGTCGTCACACCACATCAAGGTCACATCATCAGGCACCACCAACCCATTTTCCATGATATCCAGGACCTCCTTATACGGTACAAACACCTGCTTCACCTTGGTCACATCCGGGTTGACGTACCGGCTCAACAATGCCCGCTGATCGTCCAGCACCTGCTGCAAAGCAACGGTTTGCTCATTCATTGTTTTCACCCCTTCCATGGGCCCATCGTGAATCCCCCTCATACCAATGGTATACAGGTTGTCATACTGATTCACCTCCTTCAACCGTTCCACCCAATAAGCCTGCACCGCGTCACGATTGGTCATATAGTTGTAGTCTCCACGTTGCTGCGTCTTCCATTCACCCACATTGCTGCGCATCAAGGGTTCGCAATGCGACGTCCCTATGACGATGCCACAACTGTCGGCCATTTCCTTGGCACCCGGCACGCAATAAAAAGGCGTCGTGATACCATGCATACCAGGCCAGATGGCGTTAGCCCTGAGCCTCAACAGCAACTTGAAAATTTCCCCATATGTTTTCGGGCCAATGCGTCCCATTGTTTCGTTGGGCTCAAACGTCTTCCAACTCCAGGGTTGCAAACTCCAGTCCTCATCGTTGAGAAAAATGCCCCTGTAGGCCACCGAAGGGCTCTGAAACGACGTAAAAGAGGTCGAGACTGTCAGTTGGGACTGTCTGCGCGGGTGAACATCACTCCACCAAACCCAGGGGGACACACCGGCCAGACGTGATAGCTCCAGCAAGCCATAAGCCGTTCCCCTGCCGTTGCTGCCCACAATCAACCACTGATACCCTTTTCCCGCCTTGACTACAGCCAGGTAAAAACCATCGGGTTTGTTGGCCAACTCATCAACCGGCGCTCCGGCCTTTTTCAAGGACAATCGCTCCTGAGCCTGGCATCGATCAAGCTGAACCAACCGTATGGTTGCCGATTTTGCAGAAACTGCCACGGGCTTTTGCCCCGTCACAGCCGTCATGTCATCCGAAAATAGACCCAGCGCCACGTTCACCACCGAAGCCACCTCCGTCTGAAGGTGATACCCGATGGGCTGTTTACCATCGTACCAGGCAAACGTCTTCGTACCGGCAAACGCCACGGATACAGTCCCCGCAGAGACCGATAAAAACAACGCCATAAGACCCACAATACGGGCTCTGAAATACTTTATTCTCATCTGTATTTGTTTGATTGTTTATACGGCCAAAAGTAGACGACAGCCACCACAAACGCTTATCCAAGCATTCCTTTTTCTAATCACAGCGTCCTTTTCCGGCCGCGTACGCCGATGGCGTCTGACCAAATTGCCTGGCAAAGCTTCGCGAAAAGTTGCCAGGCGTTGAAAAGCCTGTTTTGTCGGCAATCTCAGCAATTTTCATCGAACCATCCAACAACATCTCCGCCGCTTTGTTCAACCGTACCGTCGTGATAAATTCATAGACGGTAAGCCCTGTCAACGACTTAATTTTCCGATACAAGGGCGTGCGGCTCGTATGCAGCGCTGCCGCCAACTCATCCACCCCAAAATCACTCCCGTCCAGATGCGCCACAACCAACTCAACCGCCGCCTTAATAAAAGCACGGTCATCCTCACTTTCTGATGCACCATTTAACGGATCAAACACCAACGCTGCTGGTTGCCTCACTGAAACCTTGCCATCCGCGTCTTTTAATTCATGTAATGCCCGTTGACGCGACGTCTTCAAAGCCCTGAAGACCAAAAGCCCAACGACTATCAAAATTAGGCCAAACACAAGGTAGATCCAAGGCCTTTGCCACCAGGACGGCAAAATGATTACTTCCAGCAAGGCTTCTTCAGGCCCCCACAGACCATCGGCATTACACACTTTGACACTAAACGTATACGTCCCGGCCGGCATGTTTGAATAGCTGACTTCTCTGCTCGAGGCAGGCACGACGGTCCAGGCCGTATCATAGCCGATCAAACGGTAGGCATACTGCAACTGGTCGGCATTAACGAAGGCCAACGCAGAAAAAGCCAACGAAAAAGACTTGTCTCGCTGCGTCAATACCAGTTGTCTGGTCAAATAGAGCGGTTGCTCCAACACAACACGACCGTGCAAGGTATCGCCCACACCGACCGATTGATCCATGATTTCCAAACCGGTAAGGACCACAGCAGGTACAGTCTTGTCTACCTGTACCTTTTCAGGCATAAACGTTAAAAAGCCATCCACCCCTCCAACGAATGCCCTACCCGTTTTTACCTCATAAAAGCCAGCACCTTCTACGCATTCATACCCAGCCTGACGGATAAAAAACTGATGGCTGATCATGGTTTCAATAGCCATCACGGTAAGTCCCTTTTTGTGACTTATCCACAACCGACCACGCTCATCCAACAGTAGTTTGGTGATATAGAGGTCGGCTACCCCTTGTTGCTCAGTAAACGATTTCAAACAACCATGTTTCGTATCGTAGTAACAAAGCCCCCTGGCCGTGCCCAACCAAAGTCGGCCCCCTTTATCGCAGGCCATGGCGTACACCCGATTGTCCGGTAAACGAAGGCTGGGATGGTCAACCGACAATCGCAGTGTATCTTTCCACCCACCAGTTGCCTGGAGATGAAGCAAGCCTACCACGCCGGCATATTCCGTGCCGATCCAAAGATTCCCCTTCGCATCAAACAGCAATCCAGTCACATTATCTTTTTGGCTCAACAAGCCCTCAATGCGTTCAAATTGCGCCTGCTTTTTATCAAAACGATATAAACCACTGAAACAGCCCACCCAAATCGTCGAACCGGAAGGATCCTCGGCAATCACTGTAAACCGTTCCGTAGTCCGATGAGCCGCGTCAACCTCCAGTCGATTCAACACCTGTCGAACAGCATCAAAGGTATAGAGCCCGTCCGAACAGGCCAGCCATAACAGCCCCTGGGAGTCACCGTATATACCCTTGATAGACAAATGCTTTGTAGCTGGGAATCCCATCCATTTATTGGACAATCGGTTCATCCTTTTCAAGCCCTCGTTTTGAGTGCCCACCCAAACCCAGTCATCATCCACCCAAATAGCCTTTACCGGATTATTGAGCGCTTGGTGAGAGGATCCATCCAAGGCATGTATGTCAAAACGAGGAGGGTTCAACACTACCTTATAGACACCTGCCGAGGCCGTTGCCATCCACAGAAGTCCCGTTGAATCATAATACAACGCATTGATATTGACATCGTTTACTGGGAATGAAGGTTGCTTCCATACCAAATGTTCTTTGGTGTTCGACAACGCAAACGACCCCACTTGTTTCAACACAGACGAAGGCACATCCTTCAATATGGCATACCCTTTTCTACGCTCGGTGGCTTTTTTTAATCCGTCGGGTAGCTCATGCCGTTCTAACCGCTTGAAGGCATCCTTTTCATACTCATACCGACAAACATGATAATTAAAGGTTGACACCCACAGGTCGCCCGCTTTATCCACGTACAACTGGTGAATGCGGCTGAAAGGCAATGAGGTGCTGTCGCCCGGTATCGCCCGATACGTTTTCATATGATAACCATCGTAACGGCACAATCCATTCCAGGTGCCAAACCACATGAAACCATATTTGTCTTTCACAATACTCCGCACCGCATTCTGGGCCAAGCCATCCTGTGTGGTCAGCACTGTGATATCCATCGCTCTGGCCCCAGCTGTGCACAGGAAAACCATCAACGACACACACAGGCGTGACCACCACTTCCCTACCTTGCGCTTACATCCGTCTATCATGTTTTGGAATCATGAATCCTATTAAGCAAAGATAGAGAAAACTTCGGCTACAGCCACTTCCAGGAAAAAAGCGGCCCATCGATCAGGCAGATTATGGCTTTATCTTTTTACCCTTCTTGTTGATGGTGACATCTTCACCCTTGAACCTTACACTTTCGATGGGTCTACGCCCCTTCGTGACGCATAATCAAGCCTTTTTGAAAGATAACAACCCCACAAAATCCAGTAAGAATGAATAGTTTTGCAAACTGATTACCTTAATTAACGACCAACATCATGAATAGACCAGCCAACACCCTTCCCTCAACTATCCATAAAACGTTGAAGCGAATCACCCTCACCTGCCTGTTGGTGACCAGCGCTTTATTCAGCCACGCCTGGCAATCCGGTGACACCGTGACCATCAACAACAAAACATATGTCGTTTCATCGGACAACCTGATCAGCAATCCTGGCTTTGAAGAAGGGCTGACTGGTTGGACAGATGCCACCACCTCGGCAGCTCCACTCACATCGGAAAAATTCACCGTACAGCCCACTGGTGGTGTAGACAACTCCCAATACCTAGTAGGCACTGAAAATGAAAACTCAAGTTCCTCCGGCTCCATTGGTACAGGCTGGAGCATTGGCTCGGGTAAAACATATGTACTCTCCTACTACGCCAAATACCAAACCGTTGCAACGGCAGGCAGCGAAGAATTTTCAAAAATATCCCTAACCACCAATAAAAAATCCAGCCTCGAGCCTAAAATCGTGGTCAACGCCACCAAAATCGATGCCGGCAATAAGTGGACCCTCAATACTGTGGGCTTCACCAACAGCAACCCAGCGTACAGTTATGTGGTTGCCCGTTTTCGTTGGTTGGGAGGCCGTTTGGGTTTCGATCAATTCTCCCTGCACGAAGCGTATGAAATGCCCGACATCGTTGGGTTGCAGGCCATCATCGCAGAAGCTCAAGCGGTTTACGCGGACACGGCCAAGGGCGCTGCCCCTCTGGAAGCAGCCATCACCCAAGCCCAGACTTACCTGACCAGTCAATCATCTTCCGACGTTGTCCTTGCCAAATCAGCCCTGAGCAAGGCCATCACCGACTACAAACTACTCAACGCGTCCAGCAGCAACCCCGTCGACCTCACAGCCCGCCTGGTCAACCCTGGATTTGACGATAACACCATCACCGGATGGACAGGAGGTGGCACCCCGGGCTACCATTCCGTTGAATTCTACCAAAAAACATTCAACATGTATCAGACCATCGGAGCGTTGCCAGCCGGCAAATACACCCTGAAAGTCAGGGGCTTCGAACGTCCAAAGGGCAACGATGGCGGAGCCGCCTACCGTGCCGGCACCGAAACCATCTACGCCAGGTTCTACGCCAAGAGCAGCAGTTTCCCTGAGCGCAACATCGCCTTCCCTTCCATTTATAAACATCGCTTCACAGGTACCGGTCAGGTAAACAACTATGTCAACACCATGGCCGGGGCTGAAGTCATGTTCAACAACCCCGACAGCGCCTACTATGTCACCGCGTTGACCGACATCTATTTGACCGAAGGAGCCACCCTGACGGTAGGTGCCAAAAGCGGTTTCCAACAAACCGGTTATTGGGCCCTGTTCGATGATTTCAAACTGTATTACGAAGGACAAGATTACACAGGTGCCGCCACCATGGTGAACGAACTGGTCGCAGAAGCCAAAACCTTGGCAGCGGCGCACCTGCAAGGCTCGGCCTTGACCGCCCTTTCCAACGCCATTGCATCCGGTGAACAAGCTGCCGGTGCAGACACCTTGGTATTGAAAGACCTGGCCATGGCCAGTCAGGCATTGACAGCCGCTATTGAAACCGGTAAAACCTCCGTTGCCGCCTATACTGCCTTACAAACAGCCTTGACAGCAGCCCAGGCCGCATTAGGCTCAGGCATGGGCGCCGACAGTCTCCAGGCTGCCATTACCATAGCCCAGGCCATGTACAACAACCTGGAAGCTGATCTGGCCAGCCTGGCCGCTGCGACCACCGAAGTAAATAAAGCGGTGCTGGCTTACCGCCTTGCCAACGCCACCGGCGCCGTACCCACCGTGACCACCACCAAACAATACGCCAGAGGATCGTCTGTTGCCTTTCTCAGGGGTACCTTCACTGGGACGGGCATCGTTGAGCGCGGTATCTGCTGGAGCACCAACCCCGAACCCACGCTCCTGGACAACAGCAGCAGTACCCGCTTTGGCAACACCGGTTACCTGTTTAGAGTCGACGGCCTTCAACCTTCCACCGTCTATTACATGAGGGCCTACGCCCTGACCAGTACCTACGCCGTGGGCTACGGTGATGTCATCAAGGTCATTACCATACCCAGGGGAACAACCCGTTACAACATGGTATCCGGCTTCCCTGAAGCTGATTACACCCGCGTCAATGCCGCCATGAAATCGGCCGTAGAGTATTACAACACCTATACGTCCATCAAAAACCTATCGTTGACCGTCAACTACGGCTCAGGCACCCCTACAGCCGAAGCCTCCTACGGTGGCTGGATGCGTTTCGGCCCCAGCGCCAGTTATCAGCAAATCGGCACAGCCCTACACGAAATGGCCCATACCATCGGTGTTGGTACCCACTGGTACTGGTACAACGGCACGACGGCCTTGAAAGCCAACGGTAAATGGTTGGGCGAACGGGCCACAGCCGTGTTGAACTTCATGGACGGCACCACCTCCGCTCAAATCAGCGGCGACAACACCCACGGCTGGCCATACGGAATCAACGGAGCCCATGAGGACCTTGGAACCGATTGGCTCTACACCGTCAACTCCCTGCTTATGCAAGGCTTTGGTGAAGACGGTTTGCCCACCCCAAGCGGTAAATTCACCACACCGGCATATACCTTCGAACACACCGATAGCGTGAAGTACTACCTGAAGAGCGAAGACGCCAGGACTGGTCGCGACACCGCATTCATCCTCGAAAAGAGCGGTAGTCTGAGTATTCAAACCTTGACAGCCGCCCAGGCCGCCGCCAACGACACCGCCGCCTGGTACCTTACCTTCAACCCCGTCAACTGCTATTACACCCTGCGCAACGTGGCCACCGGCAAACTCTTGACCTATGTCGCCACCGGTATCAATGGCATCAGGCTGGTAGACAGGGAAACACCTGCCGTCTCCAATTACTTCCAGCTCATGGGTGCCCGCATCAATACCCAGGTAGGAACAGATGGCAAGAAGCTGACCAAAAAAGGGTATTACATCATCTATCCTTCGGCTTCTGAGACACCCAACACCCTCACGACATCAACAGGCAAAACCCTCATGGCTTCAGCCTTTGACATCAGCAATGCCGCCACCTTGCAACGCTGGCTCATCCTGAGCGCCGATGAACTCAAAGCCATCGACAACTCCTTTACCGCCAATCCATCCAGCCCCTCCATGGCTTCGATCATTGCCTACACGGAAAACGGCTACCTGCACATGAACAACCTGCCCACATCAGCCACTGTGACCGTTCACAACCTGCTGGGGTACGTTCAATCGACCCAAATTACTGACGGCTCCAGTTTTTCGGTTGCCTTGCCCCAAGGTGTGTACATTGTAACCGTCCAATCCGGATCAAAACGCGAAAGAATCAAGGTTTTGGTCCAGTAAGAGGAAACAACTCTTATAAAGATAATAACCCTTTTAAAGCAAACAACCCCAAACGTCACATCATACGTTTGGGGTTGTTTTTTTGTGATTATTCTCAGAAGGAAGCTCCTTCAGGAGGGGTTGGAGTACCGTAAAGGATCATTGACGAGATTTGCTTGAAGGTTTCAATACCTTCCCTCGGTGACTTGGCATCAGTGTCCATAACCACACCCTCTTTGTTGATGAGCAGGTAAGTAGGAAATTTGCTGACATTGAACAGCCGCTCGATCATGGCCTGCTGGTTTTCCGGCAGACGGTAATGTACCACGTTTTCCCCCGTCAAATCCATTTCAGCGATGACACTCTTCCAGTCTTCTTCGGGTGAACGATTGGCCAGGTACATAAAGACAATGTCGTTCCTGCCTTCCAGTTTTTCCTTGAGCGGTTTCACCAGTTTCATATTTTCCTTGCAAGGTCCGCACCATGTACCCCAGAAATCCAGGTAAATAACCTTGCCCCTGTACGGCGCAATCAAGGTATCAAACAACGCCTTGGCATCCGTATACTCCTTAAGGTGCTCCGTGTTCTTCAAACTGGCCTCATAGGTCATGCCCTTATTTTTGACGTTGGCATAAAAAGCACTAATCTGCTCCAGTTGAGCCACCAAATCAGGATAAACAACTTTCTCACGCATCCGTTGCAGTTGCCGGGAGCTGAATGGCAGGTGATGCTGATCCAATTTTTCAAAATAACGATGAGCCCACCACAACGCTCTTGCAGGCAGACAGGTCAGCAACGAGTCACCCTTATCTCCAGCGTCCGTCGCATCTTCAAACAAATATTCTATCCCAACTTTTACAACGGGATGGCCATAAAAACGGTCAAATTTATCTTTGTTAGCCTCATACATTGATTGTTGCAACGAAGTATCCGCTTCATTGATCATTTTGGCCAAGGAGATGATGCTATCTCCTAATAGTACCAGTTCGCCCTCATACACTCCCGTTCGTTTCAAATGAGCTACCAGGCTGTCTATTGTCACGTTAATCCCACGATTGCCGTCCACGCTGTTGTGATATTCCACCCAGTCACGCGTAAACGTATAATACTCCCTGAACAAGGTCAACATCCACGGCTCCATCACAGGCATCTTTTCACGCACATACGCTAAAAATGCAGGATCCAACCGCAAATCCCCCGTTCCGAAATGCGAAAAGCGATGCTGCATCAAATCACGCACCACATTCCAATCTTCCCAATTACGACAAAAGCGGACAAATTTGGTGGATGCCGTAGGGTAAGTTGTCAGGAAACTATCGAGCACAGCAACCCTCAACTCATATTCCTTCTTCTTCACGCTTAGAAAAGCACTGTCTGATTCCCGCTGGTTGGTATTCGCTGTATTAAATCCCAACGTCCGTATCGATGCACTCCATTTGGTTAATTTATACCGCTCCAGTTCATTGTTGAGCCTGGCATTCTCACCCATGAACAACACTTGTTTAGGACGCAACCTGTACCCGAACATACTGCCATCTTCCTCTCTGGGAATAAAATCCAACAAATCAGCACATAGGAATAGGGTGTCTCCCGGTTCCATGACAGCCTGACTGGTGAGCCGCCCCCAATCAACATACAATTCCTGGGCATTGAGCAACGGAAACCGCACCTTAAACCGTCCAAGGCTGTCGATATCGCCCATATGTTTATCTTGATTGCCTGTTACCAGGTTGTGTACTG